>MDSV01245716.1_pt1 | contig 28908 bp, 24 predicted proteins | sample 810851 | NCBI WGS metagenome assembly MDSV01 (sample SAMN05326640, study PRJNA326480) | marine metagenome | isolation source: seawater | place: Atlantic Ocean: North East | collected 2012 | reverse complement strand
GAACCAACTGAGTTAATCGCCCAAATAAGATACAAATATATATTATTTCTAATTATAAACAATAATTAATTGGACATATACTAAATTATTTCAGCAACTATAAAAGTGCTACCACCAATAAATATTAAATCATTTTTTTTAGCATTCTTTTTAGCATCATTTAAAGCTTCTTTCACGCTTTTATATGTTCTTCCCTTAAGGTTTTTAGCTTTTTTTGCTAATAATTTTTCATCTATAGCTCTTTCAATTTTAGCCTTACAGAAGTAATAAGTCGCTTCAATAGGCAGGATATTTAAAATGTCATCAATTTTTTTATCATTCACCATCCCAAGAACAAAATGTAATTCCTCAAAATTAATTTTGTCAATTTCTTTTAGTATGTTTTTGATACCGTCATAATTATGTGCGGTATCACAAATAACTTTAGGTTTTGAGCTTAATATTTGCCATCTTCCTTTAATAGGATTTTTATTAATAGCTGCATCTATTCCATTATCAATTTGTTGTTTTGAAATTTTCCATCCATTTGTTTTTAATTCATTTATTACGCAAATACTTGTATTAATATTTTCTTGTTGATAATCTGTAAGTTTTGTGTTTCTAAACGAAATATCTGAATAAATAAGTTTAGAGTTATTTTCTTTTGAAGTTTTATAAAATATTTTTTTTGTTTTTTCTTGATGTCTACCAATAATTACAGGTACAAAAGGTTTGATTATACCAGCTTTTTCCCTTGCTATATCTTCGATATTGTTTCCTAAAAGATTTGTATGATCTAAACTAATATTTGTTATAACAGATATTTCTGGAGTTATAATATTTGTACTGTCTAACCGTCCTCCTAAACCAACCTCTATTACGGCAATATCTACTATTTTATTAGCAAAGTAATCAAATGCCAAAGCAACTGTCATTTCAAAAAAAGAAAGGTTAAGTTCTTCAAATAATTCATTGTTATTTTTTACAAAATCAACAACATATTTTTTTTCAATTAATTTATTGTTAATTGAAATCCGTTCTCTAAAATCTTTTAAATGTGGAGAAGTATATAATCCGACCTTGTAACCTGCACTAATTAGTATTGATTTAATAATATGTGAGGTTGAGCCTTTTCCATTCGTTCCACCAACATGAATTGATTTGAATTTTAAATGTGGATTATTTAATTTTTTTGTAGCCTGTATAATATTACCAATATCTTTTTTGTAGGCAACTTCTCCTTTTCTTTGATAAATTGGAAGTTTTTGATAAAGAAAATTGATTGTATCTTTATACGTCATTCAATTTAGACTGAAGTAATAAACTATTTTACCTTTTTGATTTTCTGGCGCATTTTCTTTACTACTAAATTTAGTCTTAAGTGCTGCTTTTTTTGCTTTATCTAGCAATTGTTTATTTAAAGATGTAGACCCTTGTGCACCAGGAATTGCTGAAATTACATCGCCATTTCTATTTACAATTATTGTTACTACAATTTTTCCTTCAACTTGTAAATTATATTCAGGCTTAACTTTTAAGTCTACTGATCTTCCACTAAGTTGATAGGATATATCGTTTGATCCGTCACCACCACCCTCAATAATATCAGAATTTTCATTTCCTTCAATATTTCCTAAATCACCGTCTCTATTTTCATTTCCTTCAGATATTTTTTTCTTTTTTTTGCCTTTATATAAAGCTTTTTTGTTGACTTCTGGCTTTTCTTCTTCTATTAAATCTTCCTTTTCTTTTTCTATTACTTTTTCTACGTTTTTTTCTTCATTAACTTCGATTACTTCTTCAATATCTTGAGTTATTTTTTCTTCATTACTTTCAATTTGTTTTTCTATAACTGTCTCTTTAATAGGTTCAATTTTATCGTCTACACTTTCTGCTTTTTCGTTAATTCCAGAAAAAGAATTTCCAAAATCGATGCTAATTCCCTCTTCAGGAGGTGGAGGATCTTTATACTTTAGTCCCAAAAAGAAAAAAGAAAGTATTAATATAGAGTGAAAAATAAAAGTTGCAATTATTCCGTTGCGCTTATCTTTTTTCGGCAATTTCATTTTTATTTTGATGATGTTGCTAAAACTATTTTGTATTTGTTTCTGTAGGCAATATCCATAACTTTCACAATATGTTCAATATCAACAGTTTTATCTGCATGCAAAATAATTGCTGGATCACTTTCGCTTTCCATTTTTGAAATAATATTTCTCTCAAGATTATTTATATCAACATTTTCATCATTGATATAAAAATCTATTTCTTTTGTAATTGAAACAGAGATTGTTTGTTTTTCAAGTGTTTTAGCCTTGCTATTTGGTAAAAGAAGTTTTAGCGCGTTTGGACTTACTAATGTAGATGTAAGCATAAAAAAAACAAGTAACAAAAATACAATGTCTGTCATTGAAGACATATTAAAGTTAGGGCTAATTTTATTTCTACTTCTTAGTGTCATTATTCATTATGATGTATAAGATCTAAAAAATCAGTTGTTTTTGCTTCTAGTTTAAAAACAACTTTATCAACTTTACTAACTAAGTAGTTGTATGATATATATGCGATAATACCAACTATTAGTCCAGCAACAGTTGTAACCATTGCAGTATATATTCCTTTTGATAACATTTCAACATCAATATTTCCACCAGAACTTGCCATTTCGTGAAATGCTAAAATCATACCAATTACAGTTCCTAAAAATCCAATCATCGGAGCTGCACCAGCAATGGTTGCAAGATTAGCTAAATTATTTTCCATTTTATATACTTCTAATTTTGCTTGATTTTCAATTGCAGCCGAAATATCTGTCATTGGCTTATCAATTCTATCAACACCTTTTTCAATCATTCTTGAAATAGCTGTGTCAGTATTTTTACAAAGTGTTTTAGCAGCTTCTATATCCTTTTTCTCTACAAAATTTTTAATACTTATTAAAAAATTTTCATTATCCTTACCTGCTTTTTTTATGGCAGATAGTCTTTCAAATAAGATATAAACTGCAAATATTGAAAGCAAAGTTAAAGTACCCATAATTACAGTTCCACCAATTCCTCCAGAGGAGATTAGCTCTAGAATAGATAATGTCTTTTGATCAGATGTAAATGAACTAAGACTGTCTGTACTAATTTGTATGTTTAAAAGAAAATTGATCATAATTATTAAACGATATTTTTAAATTTTATTGTAACAAAATATAAGTAATTGCTCCAGAAATGTATCCAAGAAGAGCTAAAAAGGAAATATTTTTTAGATACCAAATAAAATCAATTTTTAATATTCCCATTACAGCGACTCCTGCGGCAGAACCAATAATTAAAACAGAACCTCCAGTACCAGCACAATAGGCTAAAAACTCCCAAAACATACCGTCAACAGCATAAAAGCCATTATTTGCAATTGGGTACATGCCCATTGCCCCCGCTACTAGAGGAACATTATCAACTATTGATGAAAGTAATCCTATTATAATATTTATTACATATATGCCTTCTGCGCTCTGACCGTTAAAAGTTGTGTCTAGGTATTTTGCAACAATATCTAACTGTCCAGCAGATTGCAATGATGCTACAGCAAGTAATATTCCTAAAAAAAAGAATATTGTAGCGGTGTCGATTTTTTTTAAAACGCCTAAAACTGATAATTTTGATTTTATTTCTAAATTTTTATTTCTATGTATTATTTCTGAAACTAACCACAAAACACCAAGAGATAAGAGCATACCTACATATGGAGGAAGATGAGTTAATGTTTTAAATATAGGAACAAATAACAATCCACAAACTCCTAAGTAAAAAATTAGATTTCTTTCAGATTTATCAATTTCACTTTTTTTACTTGAATCGTCAATTTTTGGTCTTGTGACATTTCCATTAAGCTTAAACGAGAGATAAATCAATGGAACAACTGCACATACTACTGACGGAATAAAGACTGAAAGGATAATGTTTCCAGCACTTACTTGACCTCCAATCCATAGCATGATTGTAGTAACATCCCCAATTGGAGACCATGCACCACCAGCGTTAGCTGATAAAATTACAACACCTGCAAACATCCATAAATCGTGTTTGTCTTTGATAATTTTTGGCATTAATGCAGCCATAACAATTGCAGTAGTTAGGTTATCAAGTGCAGCAGAAAAGAAAAATGTTATAATACTTAAAATCCATAACAATTTAACTCTATTGTTTGTAGAAATTTTATCTGTGATAATTGAAAATCCTTGGTGAGCGTCAATTAGTTCAACAATAGTCATGGCACCTAAAAGAAAAAATAAAATTTCAGCTACATCTACTAGATGATGTGATAATTCATATTTTAAAAATTTTAGTTCTGTAATGTCTTTACCTGGATTTTTTACACTGTACCAATTTTGAAAATCTTTAAACTTTTCTGCTACAGTTTCTATATTAATAACATCAAATAACCCAACAGCAAGTAATGCCCAACCTAGACCTCCAATTATTAGAGCAGAAGCTGCTTTATCTACCTTAATTTGGTGTTCAAATGCAATAGCAACATAGCCTAGCACAAAGATTATTATCATTAAAGTTGTAATCATATTTTAAAATTTATTTCTGCAAATATACTGTTGTAGAAGGGAATGCAAAATCTGAACCATGTTTTTTTACAATCTCAATTATTTTATAATTAATATCTTCTTTTACATCTATTAAATCATCCCATCTTGGACTATCAACAAAATAAACCACTAAAATATCAAGTGAACTACTACCAAATTCTTGAAATCTAACCTTACCATCTTGATTAGTTTTTTCATGTTGATTTATCATTATTTGTATTTCATTGACAATTTTTTTAATCTTATCAGCTGATGTATCGTAAGTTAATCCAACATAAAATTTGACTCTTCTAACAGGTCTTTCTCCTAAATTATCTAATTCAGCATCAATCATTTTTTTATTAGGTACAGTAACTACACTTTTGTCAAATGTTCGTATTCTAGTGCTTCTAAAACCTACCTTTTCAACATTTCCAGTTACACTTCCAACCGTAACAACATCCCCAACCGTAAATGGTCTATCAAAGAAAATTGTAAATGATCCAAGCAAATTTTCTAAGCTCTCTTTAGAGGCCATAGCTAATGCTATTCCTCCAATACCAAGACCCGTCGCTAGAGCAGTAACATTAATATCAAATACTTTACCAAGAACTATAAAGATGGTTAATGTTATTGCTAAAATCTTAGCGATTTCAATAATAAAAGGAACTAATTGATCATCCATTTTACTCTCTGTTTCTGAGGATCTTTGATAAAGAATTAAACCTATGTATTCAATTAATTTGAGTACAATAGAAAAAATAGAATAAATATAGATAAGGTTAAAACCTTTATTAATTATCATTTGTATACCAAATTTATTTTTATCAGCTAAACCCCATGATTCTGGAAAATTGATGTATGATGATCCTATATATAAAAAAGTTAATAAGACACAAAAACTAATTGGTTTTGTTAAAAGATCATCAAATTTTTTTTGACCAATTTGTTCATTGTTGATATTAAGAACTTTAAATAAAAGTTGACTTAGATAATTAGATATTAAATTTTTAAAAATTAATCCGACTAGCAAAGAGCCAGTGAAAAAGAAATAGTTCTCTAAACTATTTTCAAGAAATTCAATTTTAAAAAAATCTGTATTCATATTAGTTTTTTTAATGCGATATTTAGTGCTGTTTTAGAAATATTTGTAGTCTTTTTGCTATGTTCAAAAACTTCTTTTAAGGCATTTTCAATTGTTTTAGAAACATCTGTAAATATAGCAATATCTTTCATATTAATATTTTCCTGCATGAAATATGAAAACGCTCTAGCCATTCCGCAATTAGCAATAAAATCAGGAATTACGCTTACACTCTGATCAGCAATTTTTGAAATGGGACCATAAAAAATTTCACTATCAGCAAATGGAACATTAGCTCCACAAGAAATTACTTCTAAATTATTATTTATCATCTTTTCAAGATTTGATTTTTCAACTAATCTTGATGCAGCAGCAGGAATAAAGATTTCTGATTTAATTTCCCAAATTTTATTATTTGTTTCTTCAAAAGTGAGCATGTTTTTAACATTTAAAAAATTAGAACTACGATTTAATAGCATACTTTTTACTTCTTCTTTGGAGAAACCATCTTTATTAATCACTCCTCCTGATTTGTCAATGATACCTACTATTTTAACGCCTACATTGGATAAGTAATACGCTGCTGCACCAGCAACATTTCCCCAGCCCTGAATTATTGCTCTTTTGTCTTTAATTTCTTTTTGGTAAATTTTATAATAATGAATAATTGATTCTGCCACACCAAATCCCGTTATTAAATCGCCAACAGTATATTTTTTTTCAATTGATGGTGTAAATTTTTTATTTGTAACAACTAATGGAACTCCAGTTGTTAATTGATCTAAAATATGTTTAGTTTTATAATTATCTTTTTTGTAATGTCCTTTAACTACACCTTCTAAAGGAAATAATATATTTAGTTCTTGGCACATGGGGATTACCTCTTCAACTTCATCAACGTTCATGTCTCCTCCGGTTCCATAGTAGGACTTTAAAATAGGACGAACAGCTTTAAACCATCTTTTTAAGACTTCTTTTTTTCTAGGATCTTTAGGGTCAAAATTAATTCCTGACTTTCCCCCTCCGATCGATGGTCCAGCTACTGTAAATTTAACCTCCATTGTTTTTGCTAGTGCAAGAACTTCTTCTTTGTTTACACCTTTTCGAATTCTAGTTCCACCTGCAGCAGCTCCTCCTCTTAATGAATTTATGACTAACCATCCCTTTGCGTTTGTTTCTTTATCATTCCATTCAAAAACTATTTCTGGGGCTTTATTTTCAAAATTTGATAGTAAATTTTCCATTAATAAATATTATTATGCAAATGTATAAATTTACATACTAGTTGATGAGAAGATCAATTAAAATTAGCTGTAAAAAATTCTCCTGAGCAACTATCTCTTGATGCGCCAGTTACAGTTTTCAAACAATTAATTTGATTTTCGGCTCTTAACAAGCCTAGAAAACCAAAAATTATAGCCTCTTTAAAATCAATAATATTTTTTTTTTGGTATAATTATCTCTGACTTTGAATAATCTTTTATTTTTTTAATTAAATATTTATTGTGTGTACCTCCTCCAGTAATTAAGCAGTTACCTCCTACTAATTCTTTGCTAATTGTATAAGCAATATGTTCATAAAATGTGTGTAGTAGATCTTCAGTATTAAATTTTGTTTCAAACATTTGTAAAACATTTATTTCTAACCACTCTCTTGATAGAGATTTTGGTGCTGATAATTTGTAATAATTAATATTATTTAGTTTGATCAAAATTTCTGGAATTATTTTACCCTTCATTCCAAAATGTCCGTCTTTATCGAATTTTTTATTCTTTCTTTTTGACAGGTAGTTTAAAACAATATTTACAGGACAGATATCAAAAGCAAAAATTTGATTATTTTTTTTTATTGAAATATTAGCAAAACCACCTAGATTCAAACAATATTTATATTCTCTAAATAATTTTAAATCTCCAACTGGTACTAGAGGAGCTCCTTGACCACCTAATAAAACATCACCAATTCTGAAATTTGTGACTGTGTTAATTTTAGTTTGATTTGCAATTGTTTGTCCGCAACCAATTTGTAATGTTATCTTTTTTTTTGGCTGGTGAAATATAGTGTGACCATGTGAAGCAATCAAGTCAACATTTTTTAAATCTGAAAATTTTTTGATTTCTTTAGCTAAAAAACAACCATATTGATAATTAATTTTCTGAATTTTATCTGAACTTGATAGGTATGCTTCATTCAGTTTTTTCTCCCAAAATTGTGAGTATTTAACAGTTTTGGATTTAGAAATTGAAAAACTCCAAGTTTTATTTTTTTTAAAATTACATTTCACCAAATCAAGCCCATCTAAAGAGGTTCCTGACATTAGGCTTATAATGTTGTATGATAAATTATTTCTCATATTTTTCAAAGATATATTAAATTATGTACTTTTGTTATGCATAAATACGTATATGAATTTAGATTTTACAGAGGAACATTTGATGATTAGAGATGCGGCAAGAGATTTTGCTCAAAACACATTGCTTGCAGGTGTAATAGATAGAGACGAAACACAAAGTTTTCCAAAAGAAGAAATTAAACAACTTTCGAGCCTAGGTTTTATGGGAATGATGGTTGATCCAAAATACGGTGGTTCCGGAATGGATACTATATCTTATGTGTTAGCAATGGAAGAAATATCTAAAGTTGATGCGTCAACATCAGTTGTAATGTCTGTTAACAACTCTCTAGTTTGTTGGGGGTTAGAAACTTTTGGCACTGAAGAACAAAAGAAAAAATATTTGGTTCCATTGGCAAAAGGAGAAATTATTGGAGCATTTTGTTTATCGGAGCCTGAAGCGGGTAGTGACGCAACTTCACAAAAAACTACTGCAATAGATAAAGGTGATTATTATCTTCTAAACGGAACTAAAAATTGGATAACAAATGGAAGCACTGCTTCAGTCTATTTAGTTATAGCACAAACAAATATTGATAAAAAACATAAAGGAATTAATGCTTTTATTGTAGAAAAGAATATGGACGGCTTTGTAATAGGTCCAAAAGAAAATAAATTAGGTATAAGAGGTTCTGACACACATTCTTTAATGTTTACTGATGTTAAAGTGCCTAAAGAAAATAGGATAGGAAAAGATGGTTTTGGATTTTCATTTGCAATGAAAACACTATCAGGCGGAAGAATTGGTATAGCTGCACAGGCTCTTGGGATAGCATCAGGAGCATATGAACTTGCTCTAAAATATTCTAAAGAAAGAAAAGCATTTGGAAAGGAAATATATAATCACCAAGCAATTTCATTTAAATTAGCAGATATGGCTACTGAAATAGATGCTGCTAGACTCTTATGTTTGAAAGCTGCATGGTTGAAAGATAATCATCAGAACTATGATCGTGCCAGTGCCATGGCAAAAGTTTATGCTTCTGAGGTTGCCATGCGTGTAACAACTGAAGCTGTTCAAGTTCATGGTGGTTATGGTTTTGTAAAAGAATATCATGTGGAAAGATTAATGCGTGATGCAAAGATTACACAAATATATGAAGGAACTTCAGAGATTCAGAGAATCGTAATATCAAGATCAATTATTAAAGATTAATATATGAGAAAAATATTTTTAACAATTTTATGTTTGGTTAGTATTATAATAACTAAAGCTCAAATCGATATTTCAGGAAATTCCTTGAGTTCATTTTCACATAATTTTATTCCATCTAATTTTGACCCTAAAGATTTAAAACCCTCAGATATTCCTTCAATGGAGATTTTACGTGATATGGGGTTTAGTGAAAAAGAGCTTATTGAAATAAAAAAATATAAAAGTGGTTCAGGAACATATAGTAGAGACAACTATTTAAGTGATACACTTATTGATATGAATGATATTTCATACAGTAATTATAGAAGTAAAGTGTTAGTCGAAAATTTAGGTGATTCTATAAATGATACTATCATTTATCCAAAGGAAAAAATATACGGTCAAGCAATTTTTAGAAACAATAATTTATCTTTTTTTCAAAAATCATTTGATGCAAAAGCTCCAGAAAACTATAAGGTAGGTACTGGCGATGAGATATCTATATCAGTCTGGGGATATAATGAGTTTTCTGAAAATCTAATAGTTGATGAACGAGGCTATATATCACCTAGTTCATATGGTAGGATTTATGTTAAAGGGTTAACATTTAAAAAAATGAGATCACTTTTAAAAAGCAGATTTTCAAATTTTTTCGATATGAAAAATTCTGAAATAGATGTGACATTGTCTTACTCTAGAGTTATAACTGTTAATATTGTAGGTGAAGTCTATTATCCAGGATCGTATTCATTACCTGCAATAAATACAGCATTTAATGCACTATTTGCTGCTAAAGGACCCACACAAATAGGATCAGTTCGAAATATTTATATTAAACGCGATGGTGAACTTGTAGATTCATTAGATATTTATGAGTTCATGTTTAACTCTCATAAAACACAGGATATTTTTTTAGAAGATGGTGATTATATTTTTGTTCCTCCAGCTAATAAAATTGTAGAAGTCATTGGAGAAGTTAACAGACCATATACATATGAAGCAAAGAATGGCGAAAGTATTAAGGAAATCATTAAATTCTCTGGTGGTTTTACAACAGATGCTTATACAGATATAATTACTTTGAAAAGAAAGGAGTATAATAATTTTAAAGTTTTTGATGTAAAAAATGATCATCTATCTAATGAAAAGCTGGTTAATGGTGATAAAATTATTATCAATAAAATTTCTGGTATGATTTCCAATCTAGTGACATTAGATGCATCTATAGGAGTTAGTGGAGAATATGAACTTGTTAAAGGTGATCGATTATTAGACTTATTAAACAAAGCAAAATGTATTTCCAATAAAACTTTTCTTGATAAAGTTTATATTATCAGAAAAAATAGTGATAATACAAGATCACATCTTTCTGTAAATCTCGATTCGATATTAAAAAATAAAAATTACAAAGACAATATTTTATTGCAGGAATATGATATTGTTAAAGTTTTGTCAAATGATAATTTTTTAAATGAGTATAATATTAATGTTTTTGGTAATGTTCGTAATCCAAGTCCTTTAAAATTTGGAAAAGGAATGACATTACATGACGCTATTTTACAATCAGGTGGCTTAATGGATAATACAACAGGAGGAAAAGTAGAGATTACTAGAATATTAAATTATGATGAAATACATGGTAAATTAGTTCCTTTTCGAAGTACAGTTAAAAGTTTTAAAATAGGTCCTGATTTTATGAACAGCACTGATATTTATTATGAATTGCTTCCAGATGATCAAATTTATGTTAGAAAAAATTCTGACCATAATGAAGTAAAAAGAGTAAAATTATATGGTGAAGTTATGTATCCTGGGACATATTCTTTATTACGAGATAATGAAACAGTTCATGAGCTTATTAAACGAGCAGGAGGACTAAAAGAAACAGCAGATGCAAATAGTGCAGATTTAAAAAGATATGATAAAAATAAAGTAATAGAGTTCATACAACGCATGAACATCCCAAAAACCATATTCGACTCTATCGCAGTTTCTGACCCGGGTATTTTGAATTTAATTTATTCCGAAAAAATTCTTGAACTTTCTTCAAGAAAACTTTTGGATACTGTCTATTTTAAAGACATTGCTTTTAACCTGTCTAAGGCTCTTTCTAATAAAAAGTCAAAGCATAATTTAGTGCTTCAAAATGGTGATGTTATAACAATAAATCAAAAACTAGATTATGTAAACATTCAAGGAGAATTAAATGCTATTGAAAATTTAAGTATAAGTGCTCCTTTTTTAGGAAAAAGAGCGCATTATTATGTTAAAAATTATGCAGGAGGATACTCTAGGGATAATAAAAAATCTAATACAGTAGTTATTAGTTCAAATGGTGCGGCCAAAAAAACTAAGAATTTTGGATTATTTACTATATCCCCAAAAGTAACACCTGGATCAACTATTAAAGTTCTAAATGATAATAGTAAGAAGAAGCAGCAAAAAGATATTGATTATGACAGACATATTCAAAGTGTAATCACCAAAATTACAGCAGTAATTTCATTGTCACTGTTGATAGAAAGATTAAATGGAAGTTTTTAAATGGACAAAACAGATGATATAACTTTAAAAGAACTATTAAGAACATTTTCTGAGTACAAATCAGAAATATTAAGTAGAAAAAAATTAATATTTATTACCGTATTAATTTTTTGTGTATTTGCTTTATTATTATCGCAAGTTACAGAATCAAAATATCAAGCTGATATCACATTTGTTGTACAATCTCCAACATCTGAATCTTCAAGTTTATCAAGTCTTGGAAATATTGCATCATCTTTTGGATTTAATATGGGTAATTCGGAAAGTACTTTTAGTCAAGCAAATGTTATGGAGCTATTTAAATCTAGAAGAATAATTGAGGCAACACTACTTAAGTCAGTTGATATTAATGACCAAAAAAATATATTGTTAATTGATTATTATACCAATGTTAAAAAATTAAGAAATTCTTCTGACTGGAAAAAAGATAAGATTGATAAGATTGATTTCAAAATAAAAAGTAACAAACAAGATAGTATTATTAATTTATTTTGGAATGATATAGTTAAAAATAATTTAGAAGTTAGCTTTAACTCTAAAGACGCTTCAATTATAACCTTAAGTTTTATTTTTCAAGATCAGTATTTTGCAAAAGTTTTTGTTGAAAATATAATTAATGAGATGAGCAAATTATATGTTAGCTATAATACTTCTAATACTAGAAAAACATTAGATTTTATACAAAATCGTGCCGACTCAGTGTATTTGGAATTAAAATTAGCCGAAGAGGAATTTGCTAAAGTACAGGATATAAATCAAAGAATAGTTAAGGCATCTGGACGGCTAAAAGAATTACAATTAATGAGAACAGTACAAGTTTTGAATACAATGTACATAGAACTTATAAAAAACTTGGAACTATCAAAGCTAACCCTACTTAAAGAAACTCCTATAATTGAGGTTATGGATGGACCTGTTCTTCCATTGGAAGATAAGAAAATTAAACCTCTAGTTTTGTATCTTATATTTGTATTTTTAGCAATACTTTTAATAAGTATCTATATAATATTAAGAAAAATAGTAATAGACAATAAATAATTGGTTTATTACCAATTTAATACTTTACCAACTTTGACTTGTAAATCTAATGGAAAACCATAGCTAAATAGCCAAAATTGGTTTAGTCCATTCTCAACATCATAAAGTTTGCCTTCTAAATTTACTGAATCATCGTAATCATTGCCATCTTCTTTAATCCAGTTTTTGAATTCTGTTGTAAAATAGTTAGGACCCGCCCAATAATGATAGCCGGCAAATGCTTCCCATGTCCATCCTTTACAAGTTACAACTCTGTATCCGTATGCAATTCCACCTCCATAAGAGAGCCAAAAATCACTATTATTAATTACTTCGATTTGATTGCCATTTGGATCATTAATTGGAACACCGCTTGCATCAACCAAGCCTACATTTGTGATATCTGAGAAAGGATTTGTTAGGTATGCTGCACCCACTTTGGCTTGAAGGAACCAATCTTTTCCATGTTTAATTGATTGATCTTTGAGATAGTATCTTGTAAAGAAAGATACTTTTGGTCCACTCCAAATATCTGTTTGATTTAGTAATCCTAAATGATATTGAAGATTTTCTCCAATAGACCAATGTTGTGAGCCTTTACTTCCAAGAAGATGTTCAAATTGAAGCTGAGGTTTTTGAATTATTGGATTAAATGATCCAATAGTTACACTTGTTCTTCTATCGCTATGTTCATTTATTTGAGCATTAGTAGTTAAAAAGAGTGTTGCTGATATTATTAAAAGAAAACTTTTTTTCATAATTAATTAATTTTCACAAAAGTATAAAAAATAATCTATTTTTTACTTAAAGGAATTAGATATAAAAATCTCGTTAAAGGTAATTGACTAGCTTTTCAAGCTCAACTCCTCTTGATCCTTTAATTAAAATAGTTTTATTGTATAAATTTTTTGTTGATAAAACTTCTACAAATTCTTTTCTACTATTAAAAGACTCACTTAAAGCTTTTTTAAATTCTTTTCCAATAAAATAGGTTTTAATATTCAGTTGATTAACTAGTTTAATAATTTCTTTGTGAGATGTGTAAGAATAATCTCCCAATTCGAACATATCTCCCAAAATACAAATTTTGTTTTTTAATTTTTTTCTTGAGAATGAAATAATCATTTCTTGCATGCTAGTAGGATTAGCATTATATGCATCAAGAATTATAGTGTTTTTTGAAGTCTTAATTATTTCAGATCTGTTATTAGTTGGAATGTAGCTTTCAATTGCCTTTTTAATATTGTTTGTTGTGACATTAAAGTGTTTACCTATACTTATTGCCAGCATTATGTTATTAAATTGATAATCTCCAATTAGTTTTGAATTGATTTCTGTTTTATCATATAAAACTTTTGCATACAGATTACTATCTAACAATTTACCACTGGTATTGCCAGAACTACCATAAGTAATTTTGTTAATATTTTGAGAGATTTTTTTTAATAAGTTGTCATCATTATTCAAAAATATTTGATAATTGTTAAGTTTAATGTTTTCATAAAGTTCTCCTTTGGCTTTAATAACACCATCAATACTTCCAAAACCTTTTAAATGTGCTTTGCCAATATTTGTTATAATTCCATAATTTGGTTTAGCTATATTTGATAATAAACTTATTTCATTAATGTGATTTGCACCCATCTCGATAATACTAATTTCTGTTTTTTCACATATTTCTAAAATACTTAGAGGTACACCTATATGATTATTTAAATTTCCTTTAGTAGCATGAGTGTTATATTTTGTTGATAGAACAGAGTAGATTAATTCTTTAGAGGTTGTTTTACCATTTGAGCCAGTTATTCCAATAATAGGTATACTTAATTTTTTTCTATGAAATGTTGCAAGTTTTTGAAGTGTCAGCAAACAATTCTTAACTAAAACAACTCTCTCATTTTTATCATTAATTTCTTCGTCAACTATAGCATATTCACATCCTTTTTTTAAAGCCTCTTCAGCAAATTTATTACCGTTAAATTTTTCACCTTTTAAAGCAAAAAAAATACTATTTGATTTTGCCTTTCTACTATCAATACAAATATTAGGATGATTTAAATATATTTTATAAAGATTTTGAATATTCATTTTGAAAAAAACCCCATAAGTAATCTTATGGGGTATTTGTTTGATTTGAAAACTTAATTGTTATCTTCTTTTTTTATTATAATCAACTTTTTTTCTTTGATTATTTTTACTTGTAGAAGTTTGTGATCCAAGTCTATCCATTGCACATCTAAATCCAATAGCGTCTGTAGATTGTGTTTCATCTAAAAACCTTCTGCTTCCTGGAGTTAACCAGTAAGCTCTGTCTTTCCATGAACCTCCTTTGTATACTCTAGCTCTATCTGTAATTAAAGAAGAAATACCATATTCATACATTTCATTACTATTACCTGTAACACCATCAGCAAACATATTGGCATCGTCCTGGTATTTATTTATTGAAATATTTTTTTTATCAGCATCTCCTTTTTCGAACGTATTTTTATCAGTCCATTTTGTACCCATTTGAGATTCGATATCACCATCTAAATAATTTATATTATCAGCTTTTTTATAGTTTCTTCTATAAATATTCGCAGGGTCTTTTTCATCAATATCTCTTTTTTCGATTCTTCCATCAATCTCATTAATAATTGGAATCCCATCTTCAGTTGTATTATATTCTTTATATACATTACCTCTAAACTTTCTGTGATCAGTTGTTGATGTTTGTTCTATTTCAGCTCTATAAACATCCATAACCCATTCTGAAACATTACCAGCCATATTATACAAGCCATAATCATTTGGCCAGTAAGCTCTAACAGTAGTTGTAATATCTGCGTTGTCATTTAGATTGCCTGCAACACCCATATTGTCTCCTCTACCTCTTTTAAAATTAGCCATTATCTCTCCTTGATTTTTGGAAGATCCGTTTCTTAGAGAAGAACTTGTCCAAGGATATATTTTTCTATCTTTTGTATTTTCTTCATCAGTATTACCTACATTTCCTAATGCAGCAAACTCCCATTCAGCCTCAGTAGGTAGTCTATATGGAGGTAATAACAGTCCATCATGAAGCTTAACTGTTCTTTTTCTCCCATCTTCATCCATAGCCCATCCACTTAGATCTTTAGGAGGGTTGATATGATATGTTTCGTCAGATGCATCAAATACAGCATCAGGGTTTAGAAGGTATGCTTCTGTACTAAATGCTTGATCTTCAATTCTATTTTTAACGTCCTCAGTTAAAATACAAGCATCAATTAAGATTTGTTCGTTTACTCTGTCAGTTCTCCATTTACAATAATCTGTTGCTTGTAGCCAACTAACACCTACAACAGGATAATTTTTATAAGCTGGATGTCTAAGATAATTATTTACATATGGCTCATTATAACCAAGCTTATCTCTCCAGACTAAAGTATCTGGAAGTGCTTTTGTGTATACCCACTCTCCTTCATCAGGCTGAGAATAAACTCTTTTAAGCCAATATAGATATTCTAAATAGTCGATGTTTCTAACTTCAGTTTCATCCATGTAAAAAGAAGAAACTGTTACTCTTCTTGGAACATTGTTCCATTCCGTCATAACATCAGCTTCTACTCTTCCCATAGTAAAAGTACCACCTTCAACGAAAACTAGGCCAGGGCCAGTTTTTTGTTCAGTGAATTTATAATTAAAATTTGTTTCGAAACCACCGTTTCTAGGGTTATTATACTCCCATCCAGTTGTTGTTGATCTTTCATATGAACCGCTATTTTTATTTGAACATGCCGTTAAAAATATGCAGGCTAAAACTAATATTATTTGATATAATTTCATATTTAAATTTTTAAAAATTAAAATTGAGGACAACTAATTGTATTGTATGATTTACTTCTTTGTCTGCAAGGTAAGAAGTAAGTAAATGATAATTCATGTGCACCTAAAGTATTACTGTTTTTGAGTTCACTTACAGTTATATCATAGCTATATCCAAACTTGAAAGTTTCTTGAATTATTCCAGCCATCAATATAAAGGAATCAAAATTTTCTTCACTATGTCGTGCCCAAAGTCCACCAACAATTGGGCCTCTATTCACATAAACTCCATAATTAAATTGTTGAAAATCTTGCTGTCTTTGGTAAAGAAAATTAGGTGAGATTGTTGTAACATTTCTACTGTATTTATTTAATGCAATATTTCCACCGATATGAGAAGTTATTTTTCTAGGTAATTCACTTTCACTAATAAAACCTTGATTAGGTTGAGTTAGGTGATGTGCTGCAAAACCGAAATAAAAGTCCTTTGCATAAACTACAAAACCTGTAGAAAAATCAGGGTAACCAACATTATTTGTATTGTTATCAATATCTTCTTGAGTTGGGTATATAAATCCATATTGAGGATCTATTTGATCTCCAAAAGTAAGCCTTGACCAATCTAACTGTAACATTCTGTAAGAGGCTTCAAAACCAGCTTTTAATGACCATGCCCTATTAATAGGAAGGTGATAAGAGTAAAGTAATGATGCCTGTGAAGTATTTAATCTTCCTGCTCCAGCTCTATCTTGAGTGACAAGAACACCTAATCCTCCACCAACTGCATCAACATGTTGATCCCAAGATGCGGAGTAGGTTACAAAAGTTCTGTCAATACCAGGCCACTGATCTCTGTAGTTAAAATTTACTCTAGGACAACCTTTTGGTGTTGCACCAGTGAATGCAGGATTTAAATATAAAGGATTAGCATAAAATTGACTAAATGCGGGGTCTTGAGCATTACTTTCCATGCTAACAAATAACATTATAAAAACGCCAACAAATAATTTCCAAGTTCTACGCATTGTGATATTTTCTAAATTTCAATTTCACAAAAATAACAAATTATTTATTATATAATACTCTAGTATTAATTTTATGTAATATTTCACTTTTTTTATCGTTTAAATCTTAGTTTTGCACAGTATGAGATTAGCTATTATATTTTATATTTTTTTTTGTTTTAGTTACAATTTAAAGGCGCAGTATAATTCAGTTTTGTCTTCCGGTAATTGGTATACTTTTTCTACTAATGTTAATGGAATATATACAATTAATTATAATGATTTATTGGACTTGGGAATTACTCAAGAAAATATAAATATTGACAATATTCATATTTATGGAAATGGCGGAGGAATGCTTCCGCATTTAAACTCTGATTTTCGACATGAAGATTTAGTTGAGAATTCTATTCAAATTTATGATGATAATAACAATGGTATCTTTGAGCAAAATGATTATTTATTGTTTTATGGTCAGTCGCCAAACACTTGGGTTTATGATTCTATTTCAGGAAATTACAGTTTTAATAAACATCTATACTCTGACGAAGTGTATTATTTTCTCAACATTAGTAACTACAACAATAAAAAAATTATTTCTAAGCAAGTAACATCGATACATTCTGATGAAATAAGTGAATTTCAAGATTTTTTCTGCTATGAAAATGAAAGTGAAAATCTAATTAGCTCTGGAAGATTGTGGTTTGGTGATAAATTCATGTCAAATGAATCAAAAACATTTAGTTTTAATTTTCAAAATATTGTTACAGAATTTCCTGTCAATATAAAGACTGCTGTTGCTGCAAGATCTTTAGTTCCATCAAATTTAAATATTAGTATTAATAATTCTGTAATTGAAAATTTATTAATATCAAATATTATTTCAACTCCTTCTACTGAGTTTGCAAAGTTGGTTACATCAGAAAATACTTTCTATTCAAATTCTGATAATTTAAATATTGATTTATCATATTTCTCCATTGACAATGGAGCTCAAATGTGGTTAGATTACATAGAAATCAACGCCATAAGAAAATTGAAAATTACAAATAATATGCTGGAATTTAGAAATCCAAATATTAGTTCCACTGTAGTTGAATATAATCTTGAAAGTAGTAATAATGTTGAAATTTGGGAAATCACAAACCCTCTCAGTCCTAGAAAAATAATTACAGATTTTGGGTCAGGAATAATTACCTTTAAAGATTCAACTAATAAGCATAGAAAGTATATCGCTTTTACAGAGTCATCATTTAAAAAACCAAAACTTATAGGTTATATATCAAATCAAAATTTACATAATTTATCATCCGAAGTAGAGTATGTTATAATAACTCATGAAAATTTTGTTGCACCAGCTAATCGTCTATCAAGTTTTCATCAATCTAAGAGTAGCTTAAACACAGTGGTTGTTGAGTTACAAAAAATATATAATGAATTTTCATCTGGCATGCAAGATGTTACAGCTTTAAGAGATTTTTTAAGAATGCTTTATAAAAGACCTAACTCAAAATTGAAATACGTTTTATTATTTGGTGATGGTTCATATGATCATAAAAATAGAGTTTCAAACAACACCAATTATGTTCCTACTTATCAGTCCTACAATTCAACACATCCTACACTAACCTATGTTACTGATGATTATTTTGGGTTATTAGATGATAATGAAGGTTTATTTGTTAATGATTTGATTGATATTGGTATAGGAAGATTACCAGTTTCAAATATAGAAGATGCAAATAATTTTGTAGATAAAATTGAGAGATATTATCGTAAACAATCTTTTGGTGCGTGGAGAAATGATATTGTTTTTATTGCTGATGATGGAGACGCAAGTGACGGCAATATTCATATGTCTCAAGCTGATAGTTTATCTAACATAATTGCAAATAAGTATAATGAAATTAATATTTCAAAAATTTATTTGGATAACTATCTTCAAGAATCTACACCAGGAGGCCCAAGGTCATTTGCAACTCAAAGTGCCATTAATAATAAAATTAATAAAGGAGCTCTTCTTGTTAATTATACCGGACATGGAGGGCCTTTAGGATGGACACAAGAAAGAGTGCTTGAAGTTAATCAAATAAACTCTTGGGAAAATAATTACTTACCTCTTTTTATGACTGCAACCTGCAAATTTTCATATTTTGATGATCCAGAAAGAGTGTCAGCAGGAGAATATGTTTTGTTAAATCAAAATGGAGGTGCAATAGCATTGTTAAGCACCACGCGTTTAGTTTATTCCTCTCCCAATTATACATTAAATAATAAATTTATTAATGTTTTATTCGAAAAAAATCAAGATGAATATCCAAGATTAGGAGATGTATTTAAAGAAACGAAAGTTTTAAGTGGATCAGGAACAAATAATAGAAATTTCACATTACTTGGTGATCCAGGATTACAGCTTGCATATCCAGAACATAATGTAGTTACTAGCTTGGTTGATGATACAATTAAAGCACTTCAAGAAGTATTTATTGAGGGATATATTGAAGATAATTATGGTCAAAAAGTTAATGATTTTAATGGTGAAGTTTTTGTTATAGTATTTGATAAAGAAATTGTTAGAACCACATTAGGACAACAGTCATGTGAACCTATGCCATATAGAGATCAAAATAGTATTATTTACAAAGGCTCAGCATCTGTTACAAATGGAGATTTTTCATTATCATTTATTGTTCCAAAAGATATTGCATATAATTATGATAAAGGAAAAATTAGTTATTACGCTCTCACTGATGATGAATCACCAGTTGATGCAAATGGTAGTTTTTCTGACTTCATTATTGGAGGAACTGCTGATAATATAATTTATGATTATGATCCTGCTGAAATTAGTTTATATATGAATACAAGATCGTTTACTGATGGAGGTATAACTAATAGAGATCCATTATTGCTAGCTGATGTTTTTGACCAGAGTGGTATTAATACAGTTGGCAATGGGATAGGGCATGATATTGTTGCTTATCTTGATGGGGATAGGTCTAATCCTTATGTTTTAAATGAATATTATAAATCAAATATAGATAATTATAGACAAGGTGTTATTGAGTTTCCATTTGAGAATCTAGAAATCGGAGATCATACTTTGACTTTAAAAGTTTGGGATATTTTTAATAATTCATCTGAAGCATCAATTAACTTTACAGTTACTGATTCTGAACTTTATATTGAAAACTTCAATTCATTTCCAAATCCATTTTCTGATCATACACATTTTTATTTTCAACATAATAAATCAAATCAAACTTTAGATGTGAGCTTAAAAATTTACTCAATTGATGGAGTATTGGTTGAACAAGTTTCAAACACTTACACAGACCCAGGTTATCAAATTGGCCCAATAGTATGGCGTGCTAGAAATAAATATGGAGAAAAATTAAGTTCAGGTATCTATATTGCTCAGCTAAATATAAGTAGTAGCGATGGCGAATTTATAACAAAATCTAATAGAGTTATACTATTACCAAAATAATTACGTTAGACAATGTAAATAAACTATATTAGCAAACAAATATTAATGATGATTAAAATTAGTCACTATATTTTTCTTTTAAGTCTTCTACATTTTTCGTTTTACACTAAGGCGCAAAACTTTGATGATTCTGATGGTAATCAGCAAAGCCTACAACTTAATACAATTACTACAGCTGTACCTTTTCTACTAATTGCGCCAGATTCCCGATCAGGTTCTATGGGTGATGTAGGAGTCGCTACAAAGCCAGATGCAAACTCCATGCATTGGAATCCAGCAAAATATGCTTTTGTAGAAGATGATATGGGTTTTTCCATTTCATATGTTCCATGGCTAAGAGCTTTAGTGCCAGATATTAATTTATCATATTTAGCTGGTTATAGAAAATTATCAAGAAACGAAGTGTTGGGTTTAGAAATGCGTTATTTTTCTTTAGGAGACATTACATTTACAAATAATGATGGAAATACGATCGGTCAATACAAACCTAATGAATTCGCTTTAGGTAGTTCTTACTCCAGAAAGCTTGCAGATGCTTTTTCATTAGCAATTGCAGGTCGATGGGTGTACTCTGACTTAACAGGTGGAACTAGTGTTGGTGGTATTGAAACAAAGCCAGGATCAACATTTGCAGCTGATATTGCTGCCTATTATTTTCTTCCACGCAGAATTTATAAGAAGGATTTTGACTTAGCATTTGGAATGAATGTATCAAATATGGGAGATAAAATTTCGTATACAGAAACAGCAGTTAGAGATTTTATTCCTTTAAATTTAAGATTAGGGACCTCAATTTCTACTAAAATTGATGATTATAATAAAATAAGTTTTGCTTTTGATATAAATAAATTACTTGTACCTACACCTCCTGAATACGACAATAGGCCAAATCTGGGTACTGATTCATTAGGAAATCCAATTGATAACCCAAATTATGGGGAAATAATTTCTGGTAAGGATCCAAATGTTTCTGTTGTAAGTGGTATGTTTCAATCATTTAATGATGCTCCAGGTGGGTTTAAGGAAGAAATGAGAGAAATAAATATTTCTATTGGATCTGAATATTGGTACAATAATCAATTTGCCATCAGAGCTGGATACTTCAATGAACATGACACGAAGGGAGCTAGAAAATACTTTACTTTCGGATCAGGTGTTAAGTATAATGTATTTGAGTTAGATTTTTCATATTTAGTTAATACTAGCAGAGATGCAGGTGTAACCAATCCATTAGCAAACACAATGAGGTTTACACTACTATTTGATTTTGGAGAAATATAATTAAATGACAAACTTAAGAATTGGTTTCGGTTTTGATGTACATCAACTCAGTGAAGGGTTAGATTTTAATTTAGGTGGCCTTATTATTCCTCATAAAAAAGGATCTGTTGGACATTCAGATGCTGATGTATTGATTCATGCTATTTGCGATGCTCTTTTAGGAGCTGCTAATCTTGGAGATATTGGAAAAATATTTCCTGACACTGATGCTAAATATAAAAATATTGATAGTAAGATATTATTAAAAAATGTTGTAAAGTTATTAGTTGATAAAAATTATTCAATAGTTAATATTGATTCAACAATTTGTTTGCAAACTCCTAAATTAATTGGATATCTTCCAAAGATGAAAGATGTTTTATCAGAGTGCTTAGGAGTTAATTCTGAGTTAATTTCAATAAAAGCTACAACAACTGAAAAATTGGGTTTTGTTGGTAAAGAGGAGGGTGTCTCCTCTTATGCAACTGTTTTAATTCAAAAAAATAATTAAGCTACTGTTTTGCTAAATACGCAGCGACGCTATCATGAGATTCTTCAATAGCTTCATCACCTTTTTCCCAATTTGCAGGGCAAACTTCACCATTTTCTTCGTGGTGATGTAATGCGTCAACCATTCTTATTGCCTCATCCACATTTCTACCAAGAGGTAAATGATTTACAAGTTGATGTTGTACTATTCCGTTTTTATCAATTATAAATAATGCTCGAAATGCAATCATGGGTCCCGTTGCAAACATATTTTCATTTTCATCAACTTCATAATCACCAAATAAAACATCATAGTTCATGCTAATAGTCTTATCAATATCTGCAATAATTGGATAAGTAATTCCTTTGATTCCGCCGTTATCTTTGTCAACCTGTAACCAACCCCAATGAGATTCTTCGCTATCAGTTGAACATGCAATTAATTCTACGTTTCTATCTTTAAAATCTTTAAGTTTTTCTTGAAATGCAAAAAGTTCAGTTGGACAAACAAAAGTAAAATCTTTTGGATAGAAAAATAGAACAACTGTCTTTTTACCAATAAATTGTTCAAGACTAAAATTTTCAACGATTTTTTCTCCATCAATTATTGCTTTTGATGAGAATAGTGGGGCTTTTTTTCCGACAAGTACAGACATAATTTTTATTTTTAAATTTGAGCAAAAATAAGAGATAAATTGATTATTAACAAGCCGAGTTAAAGAATTGTTTAAAATTATTTTTTACAAACCAAAATTAATCTATCAGATTTCAAAGCATTGAATGATTCAAGATGATAATTGCCAAAAATATCTGTAATTTGTAATCCAGATTTTTTGATATAATCAGAAAATTTGTCTAAAGTTATGATGCTAACCTCTTCTTTAAAAACTAATTTTTCTTTCCCATCTGTAATGTTTATATATTTTAAGATTTTATTATTTTTAATTGTTCTTTTAATATGAAACTCTATGTTATTAATAATTTTTAGTTCTGATTTTATTATATTCATTAAAACTTTTTTTACGTTCATAAAATCTATAACAACAAGCCCCTCAGTCTTAACATTGTTTGCTATTGAAAGTAATGCTTTTTCATTATCAGAATCTTTATCAAAATAACCAAAAGATGTAAATAAATTTACTGCCAAATCATATTCTCTTGATTTAAACAATTTACGCATATCGTGAACAAAAAATTTTAGATTTTTTTTAGAATATTTAGAAGCTATTTCTATATTTTTTTTTGAAAGATCAATTCCTGTCACATTATATCCAAGATAATTTAAATATACAGCATGTCTTCCATTTCCGCATGCAATATCAATGATTTTACTATTTTTTTTAAGCTTAAGATGCGCTGCTAAATTGTTGATAAATAATTTAGCCTCTTCATGATCTCTATTAGCATATAAAATATGATAGTATTTAGTATTAAACCATTTTTCATACCAATTCATAAACTAAATCTTTGTCTAACAATCTCATATAAAATCACACCACAGGCTACAGAAACATTTAACGATTCAATATTGCCTAATATAGGTATTTTAACTTTCTCATCACTAAGTTTTAAGAATTCACTAGAAATGCCATTTTCTTCGGATCCTAATATGATAGCTGTAGGGATTTGGTAATTCACACTATAGATTTTATTATTTGTTTTTTCTGTACATGAAACAATTTGAATTCCACTATCTTTTAGCATTTGAAGAGTCATTTTAAGATTCCAAGTTCTGCAAATTTTTATATTGTTGAGTGCTCCAGATGAGGTTTTCATAGCATCTGAGTTTATAGCTGCAGAGTTTTGTTCTGGAACTATAATACAATCTACATTTGAACATTCTGCTGTTCTTGTAATAGCTCCAAAATTTCTAACATCAGTTATTCTGTCTAAGACTAAAATAAGTGGAGATTTCCCTTCTTCATAAAGATTTGGTATTACATCTTCAATATTATAAAAATCAATTGGTGATATAAAGGCAAAAACACCTTGGTGATTTTTTTTGGTCAACCTATTCATTTTTTCTACTGGAACATGCTTATAATTGATTCTATTTTCTCTAACTAATTTCCATAGTATTGCGAAAGATTCATTGTGTAACCCTTTTTGGATAAAAAGCTTATCAATTGTTTTTCCACTTTTAATTACTTCAATGATTGGTTTTATTCCAAAAATAGCTTCTTTATTTTTCATCATTTTTAAATTCAATATTGGCTTCAATATCTGGTATTTCTCTTAATTCAATTTCTTTTTTTATTTTTTCTGATTGATTTTTTAGATCTTTTGTTAGTATTTGTTTTTTTCTTTTTTCCATTGGAGGATTCAATTTTTCTGCATTTTCAAATTGAATCACACTTTCTAATATTTCTCTGGGTAGTAAAGAGCCTGTTTTACTTAAAGTATCTAAAAATTCATTAGCAAAAAATTGGTCGATTTGAATCCTTCTTTTTGTTGTGTGTGCAAATTTTCCAATTATTCTACAAATATTATCTCTTTCTTCAGGGCTAAGTTTATCAGCAAATTCGTATTCCTCAATTTTTTTTAAACTAAGAATTATTGGCTCAAGAGAATCCTTTGTGATAATATTAACATTATAATCTCCAATATTATATGTGTATTGCTTAATTACTGATAATGTGTTTGAGGGAATAACTAAAAATAGATCTTTTTTAACATTTTCATGTTTGGCATACTTTTTAAGATTCTCAGTTTGATCTTTTATATATTTTGGAAAATTACTCAAGTCATCATTTGCAGGACTTTTGGCATCAAAAACTATCAGTTGATCCATTATTTCAATGCAATTATCAGGTTTGTTTCTAGCATGTGGAAAATCTTCTTGTCCAATGTATTTGATTATATGATTATTGCAAATCAGCTGAATATATCTTTGAACATCTTTTTCATGTTCTGCCCAACTTTTTTTCATTTTTTCTTGAATTTCTTTTTCTTTTTCTACTCTTTCATCATTTACACGAGCTATCTCTGTTTGTAAATTTTGTTGTAAGGTATTTGTCGACGCAATAGATTTTCTTAAGGTTTCGTTTCTACTTTCTTCGTTACTAAGTAATTTATTAACTTCATTTTTTAAATTATTTTTCTCTTGTTCTATAATTTTTAGCCTTTCATAGACTTGTGTTTTTTCAGTTTTTATTTGTTCGAAAGAAATCATTTTAGCATCTAATATTTTGACATCTTCTTCCAAATTTTTTATTTTTTCTTCTTTTTTAATTATTTCACCTTGTAATATTTCAAGATTTTCTTTATCATAATTTTCTTGCTTATTTTTTGATGTTTTAAAGTTAATTACTGAAATAACTATTAATGTTATTAGTAATATTAGAATGATATATTCCATTGTTTTTTATTTATAAAATGAGCACCAATGTACCAACTTCTATTTTCTTGTACAAGTCTATAACATCTTTATTTTTCATTCTTATACATCCATGAGAAGATGGTATTCCAAGTCTTCCCTCTTCTGAAGTTCCATGAATATAAATATATCTTTTAAAAGAATCAATGTTTTCACCTTTATTTACACCTTTTTCTAGCCCTGATAACCATAGTATTCTACTTGTAATATCATCAGTATCACTAATAGTTTTATCGCTAAATATTTTAGCAATTTCACCAGTAAATTTTCTACCAATCATCCTTCCGTTAATTGGTGTATTATCACCAATCTTGTTTTTTATAAAATGTAATCCTTTTGGAGTTTTATTACTTCCACTTTTATTACCAACACCATATTTGGAGCTAGATATTACATATGTCGATATAATTTTTTGTTTTTTAAAATGATACATTTTTTGATTATTAATTGAAACATACAAAATTTCATCAAAATCAGTTTCAAGTTTATGAAGATAAGACTTTACTTGACTATTTATTAGAGGATTTAGATTATTTACGAAAGATAAAAGCATTACAATTAAAGAAAATTTCATAGTTTCCAATTAATAGTTTTTTTTCTCTGACTATTTAAGATAGTATTAGATTTTGAAAAATGTTTGCATCCAAAAAAACCCCTGTAAGCTGATAGAGGAGAAGGGTGTGATGTGATTAAAGTGTGATGTTTATTTTTATCAATTAGTTTAAGCTTATTTTTTGCATGATTACCCCAAATCATAAAAATAATCTCCTTTTTGTTTTTTGAAATATAAGAAATTATATTGTCTGTGAATTTCTGCCAGCCAATATGCTTATGGGAATTAGGTTTATTTTGTTCAACAGTTAGTGTTGAATTAATTAAAAGAACACCTTGTTTGGCCCAGTTTTCTAAATTTCCATTTTTTGAAAATTCAATTTTTAAGTCGTTTTTTAGCTCTTTAAAAATATTAATAAGTGTTGGAGGTAATTTTTTTGATTTAACAGAAAATGCTAATCCATGAGCTTGATTAATATTGTGGTAAGGATCTTGACCAATAATTACTATTTTAAGTTTATGATAATTACACAGTTTAAAGGCATTGAAAATGTTTTCAGTTTTGGGTAAAATTATTTTTTTTTTTCGATTTTTTTTTAAGTAATCTGAAAGTTCAAAGAAATACTTTTGATTTATTTCTCTCTCAAGAATTGAGTTCCATCCGTTATTAATACAATAAATTTCCTTGTTCATATAATTAACAAATATATGAACACTTCTTATAATTATTTAATATTATAATTATTAATATGTATTTTTGTAAAAAAAAATATGAAATTATACAAGTTAATACTACTAATTTTTTGTTTTTCACTTTTTTTATCATCATGTGGAATATATAAAGAACCATGTGAAGGTGTTACCTCGTCAATTAACTCAAAATAGATTTTTGATGCAAGTGATTGAAAAACAAAGAAAGCCATCTTGGTTGAGAGTTAAGCTACCAACAGGAGAAGCTTATAAAAAGGTTAGAACTTTAACCAAAGAAAACAAATTGCATACTATTTGCGAAAGTGGTAATTGCCCAAATATGGGAGAATGTTGGGGTGCTGGAACTGCTACTTTTATGATTTTAGGTAATATTTGTACAAGATCATGTGGTTTTTGTAATGTTAAAACTGGAAGACCTTTAGAAGTGGATGTTTTTGAACCTCTTAAGATTGCTAATTCAATCAAAATTATGAAGGTCAAGCATGCAGTAATTACTTCCGTTGACAGAGATGATCTTAAAGATGGTGGGGCTAGTATATGGGTTGAAACAATCAGTCAAATAAGAAGAAAAAACCCTGATACAACAATTGAGACTTTAATACCAGACTTTAAAGGTAAAGAAAAAGATATTCAAGAGATTATTAATGTTGCACCTGAAGTTGTATCACACAATTTAGAAACAGTTAGAAGGCTTACTAAGCAAGTTAGAATACAGGCTAAATATGATAGAAGTCTATTTACACTTGAGTGTCTTTCAAAGGCAGGTATTAGAACAAAATCTGGAATAATGTTGGGGCTTGGAGAAAGCAAGGAAGAGGTGTTAGAAACTATGGATGATTTAAGAAAGGTTGGTGTTTCAGTAATGACTCTTGGACAATATCTTCAACCAACAAAAAAACACTTACCAGTTGAAAATTTTATTACTCCTGAGCAATTTAAAGAGTATGAAAGCATCGGATTGAGTAAGGGTTTCAGACATGTTGAAAGCGGACCATTAGTTCGTTCATCATATCATGCAGAAAAGCATATTTTGTAATATTTATTAATTATCAATTTACTCATAGTTTATTTTTTATTTTTTTTTTTTAATAACAACTATAATTAATTATATTTGTTTCCTTCAAAAAGATATAATATGATTAAAAGATTTCTATTCCTCGTACTTACTTTTATTTTTACATTTAGTTACTCTTATTCTCAGCAATATGTTTGTGGTACTTATCCTGGTTATTTAGAAGATGATAAAAAAAAGTATCCTGAATTTTATAAATCTATTTCAGATAAAAATAAACAGTTAGAAAGGCAGCATAGGAATATTATTAATCGCCTTCCAATTCTAAATAACTTAAATCAAAGATCTACAAACACAAAAAAAATTATTCCAGTAGTTGTTCATGTTATATATGACGATCAACATGGTGGTAATATTACAAATGAAGAAATTCAAAATGCACTTGATATTTTAAATAATAACATTAATGGACAAGCAGATAATTTCCTTTCAAGGACACCTGATAT
>MDSV01157897.1_pt1 | contig 28910 bp, 28 predicted proteins | sample 810851 | NCBI WGS metagenome assembly MDSV01 (sample SAMN05326640, study PRJNA326480) | marine metagenome | isolation source: seawater | place: Atlantic Ocean: North East | collected 2012 | reverse complement strand
TAAAACAATGGGACAAGGTGGCTTTCAAGAAGTGGAGCAAATGAATTTATTTAAAGATATGGTTTGTTATCAAGAAGAGGTTAGAGATCCTTCAAGAATGGCTGAAGTATTAAATAGAGTAATAGAAAAAGCTATTAGAGGATCAGCACCTGCCCAAATAAATGTGCCAAGAGACTATTGGACACAAGTTGTAGACATAGACTTGCCCCCAATAGTAAGATTAGAAAGGCAAGCAGGAGGAGTGGAAGCAATCAAGAAAGCCGCAAAATTATTATCTGAAGCAAAATTTCCAGTAATTTTATCTGGCGCAGGAGTTGTAATTGGTGAAGCTATTGAAGATTGCAAAAAACTTGCAGAAAAATTAGATTCACCCGTATGTTCTGGCTATCAACACAATGATAGCTTTCCAGGAAGCCATCATTTAGCTGCTGGACCATTAGGCTATAATGGATCGAAAGCTGCTATGGAATTGATTCAAAAAGCAGACGTAGTACTTGCACTCGGAACTAGATTAAACCCATTTTCAACCTTACCAGGTTATGGAATGGATTATTGGCCAAAAAAAGCAAGTATAATTCAAGTTGATATAAACTCTGATAGAATTGGTTTAACTAAAAAAGTTACAGTTGGAATATGTGGTGATGCAAAATTAGTAGCCCAACAACTTTTAGCTCAACTTTCTTCTAAAGCAGGAGATACAGACAGACAAAAACGAAAAGATATTATTCATCAAACTAAGTCAGCATGGTTACAAAAATTATCAAGTTTGGATCATGAAGAAGATGACCCCGGAACAGTTTGGAATAAAGAAGCTAGAGAAAGAGATAAAGATCGTATGTCACCTAGAAAAGCTTGGAGAGCAATTCAAGCAGGTATGCCAGATGAAGTAATTATCTCAAGTGATATTGGAAATAATTGTGCAATAGGTAATGCTTACCCAACTTTTGAAAAAGGAAGAAAATATTTAGCTCCTGGTCTATTTGGACCATGTGGATATGGTTTTCCTTCAATACTAGGAGCCAAAATTGGTTGTCCAAACACTCCTGTAATAGGTTTTGCAGGTGATGGGGCATTTGGAATTAGTATGAATGAAATGAGTTCATGCGCTAGAAAAGAATGGCCGGCAATTACTATGGTTATTTTTAGAAATTATCAATGGGGTGCAGAAAAGAGAAATTCAATACTTTGGTTTGATGATAATTTTGTAGGTACAGAGCTAGATCCAGAATTAAGTTATGCAAAAGTAGCAGTTGCCTGTGGATTAAAAGGAGTTGCTGTTAAAACTATGGAAGAAACTACAAATGCAATTAAGCAATCATGTGAAGATCAAAAAAAGGGTATTACAACTTTTATTGAGGTAATTCTTAATCAGGAATTAGGAGAACCTTTTAGAAGAGATGCTATGAAGAAACCTGTTAAGGTCGCAGGAATTAGACGTGAAGATATGCGCACACAGAAATAGCCGTTATTGAGATAAGTAATTATAAATACTTTTAGCTAAAACTTTTGAACCTTTTTCACTAAAATGTGTAGGCATTTCATAATTAAAAGCAAATAGAGGATTTTCTAGTTTTTCAAAGTCAAAAGTAGTATCAACAAATTCAAATCCATTTTTGATTGCAATTTCTTTAATCTGAGATCTCAATTTATTTAACTGTTTTTGTGTTGGGTGGTTTTTTTTTATTTTCATTGATAATCTTGTGTACTTTGGAATGTAAAAAATAACTTTTTGTTCTACTTTTTTTTTATTAAGATATTTTGCCATTTCATTAACAGTTTTGTCATAAAATTCATAGTTTAACATATCAGGATATTTAATAAAATATTTTACCAATGTACTTAATCCTCTTAATTTTTCTGCAAGAACAATTTTAAACTTAGTTAAAAAATTAATATTATTTAAATTATAATTAACAATAAAATCTTCTTTAACTAATTTTATTGGAGGAAAATCTTTTGGATATTCATGACAATTTTTTATTTTTGGAGTTTCTAATTCAGAATCGTTACCTTCATAAAAAAACCATATAAAAGTTTTAAAGGAAGTTTTTTTTGTACAGCTTGTTACTATATTAAGTTGCTGTATAGGACTACTGCCCATGATGCTCAAGTTTAAAATTTTTTTTGATGATAATTTTCTAAGTTGGCTAATAGTGTCATATGGAGAATTTAAACAAATACCATATATAAATGAATCACCTATTAAAACCAAGTCTGAATTATCGTAATAAACGTCTTGATTTTCTCTATATTTAAATTTGTCTCTTTTATAAGCTAAATTATATTTTCCATTTTCACTTAAACCACATTTATTTAAACTATAATTACCTTTTTCAAGTTTTTGAAAATCAATATTTGATGTATTATTTTTATATTTTTTTTTATTAATTTTACTTTGCAATACATCAATATTATTTAAATTCAATTTATCATAGATGGGAACACCAGAATAAATAAAGTTAAGGAATTCTAGAAATAAGTATATCGATATAATAGAGAGTAAAAATACCTTTATATTGATTATAATAGTTTTTTTCATTTAGGATTAAAGTTGTAATATTTTATACTATATATATAAAAATAATTATATGAAGATTAATAAAAAACATAATATTAAAATTAGTTCTAATAAAAGTTTTGGAATAGTTTTTTTTATATTTTTTTTTATAGTGGCCATGTGGCCTATTTTAAATAATGAAAATCCAAGATTTTTACTATTATTAATTTCATTAGTTTTTCTTATCTTGGGCTTAATTAATTCAAGTTTATTAAGTCCATTAAATAAAATTTGGTTTAAATTTGGAATTTTTTTAGGAAATTTTATCTCACCAATTGTTATGGGTATTATCTTTTTTTTAGTAGTTACACCTATAGGGCTTATTATGAGGCTTTTAGGTAAAAACTTATTAAGATTGAATAAAGAAAAAAATACTAATACATATTGGCTAAAAAAAGATGAATATAAATCATCAATGAAAAATCAATTTTAGTTATGAGCTTTTTAAAAGAATTTTGGTATTTTTTGAGAGTTAGAAAAAAATATTGGCTTTTACCAATTATTCTTGTCTTAGTTTTATTTGGTGGACTTATAATTTTAAGTCAAGGATCTGCTGTAGCACCATTTATTTATACATTATTTTAAAGTGACTTCAATTTTAGGCATATCTGCATTTTACCATGATAGTGCAGCATCAATATTAATAGATGGAAAAATTGTAGCTGCTGCGCAAGAAGAAAGATTTACTAGAAAAAAACATGATGCAAGCTATCCCTTTAATGCCATTGAATTTGTATTAAAATATGCAAATTTAAAACTAAATGATATTGATCATATTGTTTTTTATGAAAAACCTTTTTTAAAATTTGAAAGATTATTAGAAACCTATGTGGCTTTTGCTCCAAAAGGTTTTAAATCTTTTAGTAAATCAATGCCAATTTGGTTGAGAGAAAAATTATTTCAAAAAAAAATGCTGGTTGATGAATTAAAAAGACATGATAAAAATTTTAAAAATGAAGAAAAACTTTTTTTCTCTGAACATCATTTAAGTCATGCTGCAAGTGCTTTTTACCCATCACCATTTGAAGAAGCAATAGTTTTAACAGCAGATGGAGTTGGGGAGTGGGCTACTACTACAGTTGCTATAGGTAAAAAAAATAAATTAGAAATTGTTAAAGAAATTCATTTTCCACATTCTTTGGGACTTATTTACTCCGCTTTTACTTATTATACAGGATTTAAAGTCAATAGTGGTGAATATAAATTAATGGGCTTAGCACCATATGGGGAACCAAAATATAAAAATTTAATATTAGATAACTTAATAGATGTAAAAGATGATGGCACATTTCATTTAAATCAAATTTTTTTTAATTATTCAACAGGACTCACAATGATAAATAAAAACTTTTGTGATTTGTTTGGTCAAAAAGCAAGGGATAGTAATAATGAGCAATTAACGCAATTTCATATGGATGTAGCATCATCAATACAAGCAGTAACAGAAGAAATTATGTTAAAATTATCAAGATCATTAAGATCTGAATATAAAATAGAAAACCTATGTTTAGCTGGTGGAGTAGCTTTAAATTGTGTTGCAAATGGCAAAATAAATAACGAAAAAATTTTTAAAAATATCTGGATACAGCCAGCAGCAGGTGATGCAGGCGGTGCATTAGGTGGTGCATTAGCTTTATGGCATATAGAATTAGATAGAAAAAGATCAATTAACCCAAGAGATGATATGAAAGGATCGTACTTAGGCCCAGAATATGATCAAAATGAAATTGAAAAAAAACTAACTGAACTTGGAGCTAAGTATGAAGTTTTAAAAGAAGAAAAAATAATAGAGCACACAACAGAAGATTTATTTAATGGAAAAGCTATTGGTTGGTTTCAGGGAAGAATGGAATTTGGACCTAGAGCATTAGGTGCTAGATCTATAATAGGAGATGCAAGATCTTCAAAAATGCAAAAAATACTTAATTTAAAAGTCAAATATAGAGAAAGTTTTAGACCATTTGCACCATCAGTTTTAAATGAAGATGCATCGGAATGGTTTAACCTAAATAGTGATAGTCCTTATATGCTTTTAGTTTCAAATGTAATCGACAGTAAAAAAATCCAAATGACAAATGAAGAAAAAAAATTATTTGGCATAGAAAAGTTAAATATAAAGCGTTCAGAAATACCAGCAGTAACTCATGTAGATTATTCTGCACGAATACAAACCGTTCATAAAGAAACTAATGCTAAATATTATAAGTTAATTTTAAATTTTAAAAAAAAAACAGGTTGTCCAATTATTGTAAATACATCATTCAATGTAAGAGGAGAACCAATTGTTAATTCACCTGAGGATGCTTTTAACTGTTTTATGGGTACTGAGCTAGATACATTAGTTATAGGAAATTGTTTTTTAAAAAAAGAAAATCAGGAAAAAAAATTTAAAATAAATTACATAAACAAATATGAGCTTGATTAATTTTAAATTATCAAAATTTTTTGGGTGGATCTTTATTTTTTTATTAGGGTATATACTTTTCTTTTTTTTAGTTTACGTATTAAGTGCTATAATATTAACTAAAAAAATTTATCCAGATATTAATTTAGTTAGAGAGTATCAAAGAAATTATTATGTTTTAAATTTAAGAAATATTTGGCATGCTAAAAAAGAGTGTATAAAATTTTCTAAAAAAAATACATTTGAGCCAAAAGAGACGACATGTAATTTTAATAATTTAGAATTTCAATCAGAGTTAACATTTAATAAATTTGGAAGATTCCAAAAACATCCTTCAAATAACAATAATAATAGTATTGCTGTTATTGGAGATTCATATGCAATGGGATGGGGAGTTAATGATAATCAAACTTTTTCATCGATACTAGAAAAAAAAGTTAATAGACCTGTTTATAATCTTGCTGTATCTGGCTATGGTACTGTTCGAGCATTAAATAGATTAGAAAATTCTGGATTAATTGACAGCGTAGACACAATAATAATTCAATATTGTTATAATGACTATGGTGAAAATATTGCAAAGCCAAATGAAGAAAAAAATAATTTAACTGAAAAAAATTTTAATTTAATAAATAATCCTGTAAGATTTGGATTTTGGAAACTATTACGTAAAACTATAAGATATTCTGTCAAAATTCCTTTTGAAATCCTTTTAAAAAAAAATAAAAATATGGACTTTAGTCATCATGAATTAGCCTTTATAAATGTTCTTAAAAAATTTCCTTCTATAAATAATAAACAAATTATAGTTTTTTATGTTAATGGAAATGAAATGAAATTTGTTAATTTTCCAGAGGGTAAATACTCTAAATTTAAAAATTTAACTTTTTTAAATTTGAATTTAGAAAAAAATCCAGATAATTTTTATTCAATTGATGGTCATTTAAATGAGATTGGGCATAAAAAAATTGCTTTGGATCTCGAAAGATATTTAATAAATAATTAATATAATTAACTATTTCTTATTTTTATAATTAAGCTATAAGAGCCCCTAATAATGTCAAAAAATATAAGAAATATTGCAATAGTTGCTCATGTGGATCACGGTAAAACTACTTTGATAGACTCTATAATGAAACAAAGTGGATTGTGGAGAGATAATCAGGAAGTAGAAGAAAGAATAATGGATAGTGGAGATTTAGAAAAGGAGCGTGGTATTACTATTTTAGCCAAGCCAGCTTCAGTAAAATGGAAAGATACCAGAATTAATATTATTGATACACCAGGACATTCTGATTTTTCTAGTGAAGTTGAAAGAGTACTTGATATGGCTGACGGTGTTATACTTTTAACAGATGCCGCAGAAGGATGTCTTCCTGGAACAAGTTTTGTAATGAAAAAAGCCTTGGCCCAAGGTTTGAGACCAATAGTGGTTATAAATAAAATTGATAGAAAAGACGCTAGACCAAGAGAAGTAATTGATGAAGTGTTTGATTTATTTGTGGCATTAGGAGCCACAGATGAGCAGTTAGATTTTCCAATTCTTTATGCATCTGGTCGTGAGGGTTGGGCTATAAAAGAGTTGGATGATTCAAAAGAAAACTTACACATTTTATTAGATTTAATATTAAAACATGTTCCCATACCAAAAGTTGAATTAGAAAAACCTTTTGCTATGTTAGCAACACTTTTGTATGCAGATAGCTATTTAGGCAGATGTTTAGTTGGTAGAGTAGGTCAAGGATCAGCAAGAATTAATGAAAATGTTAAAGCGATTAATTTAAAAGGACAAAAAGTTGATGTAGGTAGGCTAACTAAACTTTTGAGATTTGAAGGAACAAAAAAAGTAGTAGTAAACGAAGTAGTTGCAGGTGATATAGTAATTGTAGCAGGACTAACCCAAGCTACAGTAGCAGATACTATTTGTGATGTATCTGTTGAAACACCGTTACCTAGTACCCCAATTGACCCACCAACTATGTCAATTAATATAAGTGTAAATTCCTCTCCTTTAGCTGGAAAAGATGGAACAAAACTTACTTCCACACAAATAAGAGAACGTTTATTAGCCGAAGATGAAAACAACGTTGGTATAACTTTTTCTGAAAATTCAAATAAAGATTCTTTTGAAATTAGTGGTCGTGGTGAGTTACAGTTAGGTGTGTTAGTTGAAACAATGAGAAGAGAAGGATTCGAGCTTACAGTCTCTAGGCCACGTGTGATTTTTAAAAAAGATGATAATGGAAATAAAACAGAGCCAATTGAAGAAGTTACCATAGATTTAAATACAGAATTTTCTTCAAAAATTATTGATAATATGAATAGACGTAAAGCTGAAATGATTAATATGATTGATGCAGGAGCTGGAAAAACTCGTTTAATATTTCATGCACCTTCTAGAGGGTTAATTGGATATCAATCTAGGTTTATGACTCAAACACGTGGCACAGGAGTGATGAATAGAACTTTTCATTCTTACGGATTATTTAAACAAGGAATAACTGGAAGAACAAATGGAGCTTTGATTTCAATGGAAACAGGCCCAGCCGTTGCTTTTGCTATATTTAACCTTCAAGAAAGAGGTGAGATGTTTATTGGGCATAATACAGCAGTGTATAAGGGAATGATATGCGGAGAACATTCTAGAGATAACGATTTAGAAGTAAATTTTTTGAAAGGAAAAAAATTAACTAATATGAGAACACAGGGTACAGATGAAAATGTTGTATTAACACCTCCAAGGCAGATGAGTTTAGAAGAAAAGATGGCTTATATCAATGAAGATGAAGTTTTAGAAGTAACACCTAAACATTTAAGGTTACGTAAAAAATATTTAGATCATCATGAAAGAAAAAAAATGTCAAAAAATAATATTGAATTATCTAGTATCTAAAGTAGTTAAAACCAATTTAAAGAATCACTAAATCCATTTTTTGTTTACCCAATCTTTCATTACTATTTCCAGTCACTAAATAGGTCTCTCCTAAATTCATTGCTAATTGCGCATCACTATCCATCAAGATCATGTGCATAAAGAATATCATTCCAGGTTTTATAATTAATGGGTTTCCAGTGAAGATCATAGGTGGTACGTCCATCCAGTTTGGTGCAAAAGTTGATCCCAAAGAATAGCCACAGGCGTTCATTCTTGAACTTTTATATCCGTGCTTATCTAATATGTTTGCATGAATATCAAAAACTTCGCCAACAGTATTACCTGGGATAAGTTTTTTTTCACAATTAATTAAAGCATCAATACAAGCATCGTACATTTTAAAATGATTTTTATGAGCTTTGCCGATAGGAATAGTTCGAAACATTGCTGCATGGTAGTGCTTATATGTTCCTGCCCATTCAATTGATAATTGATCTTGTTTATCTAAAATTCTTTTTTCTGATTGATATCTACATAGAAGAGCATTATGACCGGAACCAATTATATATTCGTTGGCAGGATAATCTCCGCCACCCTCAAAAATTACTTTTTGCATTTCCGCTAAAATTTTTCCTTCATTAACACCAGCTTTTGCTGTTTTCCATACTGCATCAAGAGCTTTATCTGCAAGTTCTGCTGCCTTCCTCACATAAATAATTTCTTCTTTAGATTTAATAATTCTCAAATAAGAAACTAATTCAGATTTATCTTGTAAATTTCCAAAATCCTTTAATGAGCTATTAAGTTTTAAAGCATTTCTTCCAGTTAAACCGTAAGAATCATACTCAATACCAATATTTTTTCCATTAAGATTTAGATTCATTAAAATATCTTTTAAGATATCTGTTGGGCTAGATCCTTCTTTGTCCTCCCAAATTTTTATATTTTTTATATTTGATGTATTTTGAGCTTGTCTTAAATCTGGTGCTCTTGTTAATAAAATTATTTCACCATCATCTCTTAGTATTAAAGACTGAAAAAAAACAAATCCAAATGTATCATATCCAGTTAACCAATACATAGACTCTTGCTTAAACATTAAAAGAGCATTGAGATTTTGCTCTTTCATAGATTGAATAATCTTTGATTTTCTGTTTTTAAATTCTTCTTTAGTAAAATGTAGAGCCATTTATATTAATTAAGTACCGTAGCTGGATCTAGTCTTACACCAAACCAGTTTAATCTAACATCAAGATGTGCACCAGTCGCTCTTCCTGTTGCGCCAACCGTTCCTATAATTTCTCCTTGAATAACTTTTTGTCCTTTTTTTACAAATATTTCATTCAAATGCATATATAATGTTGAGATACCATGGCCATGATCAAAAATTAGAGTACCACCAGTATAATATAAATCAGGCTCAGCTAAAGTTACAGTTCCATTAATCATAGCTTTTACTGGAGCTCCTTCTTTTTGAGCAAAATCTAATCCATAATGAGGCCATTTAGGTTTACCATTTAATATTCTTTGGCTACCATAAACCCCAGTAATTATTGCATCATCAACAGGAGTCAAAAATTTATCTTTAAAAAAATTTAAACTTGTATCCACAGTTCTTGCCTTGGCTATTAACAGATTGTCTTTTTTAATTCTTTCATAGACTTCCTCTGGTGGAGTTACCATTTTCTCTTCTAAACCATCAATTCTTTGAATATTATATTTTCTTTTTTGAACACTTTTTGTAATTTTTTCCTTAACTCCATTTTTTTCAATAGTAATGACTACATCGTATTTTCTATCTCTTGATAATCCAAAGACAAAATAACCATCTTTGGATACTCTTATTTGTTTTTTATCAATTTTAATTTTAGAGCCAGGATCAGTTTTTCCAATTATAAAATGGCCTTGAATAAATTTACCCTTAAATTCTACTGCTGAAACATTAAAGTTAATAAAAAATATTATTAGAAAGTATTTAATTATTTTGCAGTCCATCCACCATCTACAAGTAAAGAAGTTCCCGTTATCATTGATGCCGCATCAGAAGCTAAAAAAACTACAGCAGAAGATATTTCAGACAGTTCAGCAAATCTACCAAGAGGTATACTTTCCAGCATTTGTTTTTTAAATTTTTTGTCTTTAAGGAAATTTTTTGTCATTGGAGTGACAACAAAAGTAGGACAAACAGTATTTACTCTAATATTATATTTTGCAAGATCTAACGACATACCTTTAGTTAACCCTTCTAAACCAAATTTTGTCATACTATAAACACTTCTTTTGGATCCACTAACATGTCCCATTTGTGAAGACATATTTACAATAGATCCACCAATTTTCTTTCTATTTTTTGATTTTATCATTTTTAAAGCACAAAGTTGAGCTAAATCAAAAGATGCAATGGTATTAATTTTGACTAAATATTCCATATTTTTTTTTTTAACTTTTTCAAAATATTCAGGAATATTTGTACCAGCATTGTTTATTAATATATCTAGCTTAGGTTGATTATTTATGATTTTTTTTATATCGTTATAATTGGTAATATCACACACATAAGTTTTACACTTAACTTGAAGTTTTTTAACTATTTTCGCCACTTCATATAAATCTTTTTTTGTTCTACTTATAATAATTAAATTTGCTCCTGCTTCTGCTAAAGCAATAGCACAAGCTCTTCCAAGACCTTTCCCAGCACCAGTCACTAGTGCTACTTTATTCTTTAAATTATATTTTTTTAAGTACATTTTAGATTAATATTTTTAAATCAGTATAAATCAAATCAATCGCAACTACTAGTATTGCAAATAGACCAATCCAAGCAATCCATTTATATTTTTTTATCCATTTAGAAATTACTGTAGCTGCGGTTGCCATTAAAACTATAGATAAAATTAAACCAAATATTAATAAAATATAATGATCTTTAGCGGCGCCAGCTACACCCAAAACATTATCCAAGCTCATAGTAATATCAGCTATAACAACTGTCGTAATTGCTTTGATTAAACTTGAATTATCAATTTTAATGTTATCATGATCCTCAGAAGTATTTTTAATCACATCTATGTATAGTTTGTAAACAATATATAATAGTAAAACACCTCCTATTAATCTTAAACCATTTATTTGAAGTAAAACAGCTGTTATCAATGTAAAGATTATTCTAAGTATTACAGCAGCCCCAATACCCCAAAAAATTATTTTTTTCCTTTGCTCATCTTGAAATTTTGAGGCAACCATTCCAATTATAATTGCATTGTCACCAGCCAATACTAAATCAATAAATACAATTTGAAAAAAAATTATAGTTTGTTCAGTCATTATTTGTTATCTTTTATAATCATTTCAGCAGCTTTCTCAGCTATCATTATTGTAGGTGCGTTTGTATTTCCAGAAGTAATATGAGGCATAATGGAAGCATCAACTACTCTTAAACTTTCCAACCCATGTACTTTTAATCTATCATTTACTACAGATTTATGATCATTACCCATTTTGCAAGTTCCAACAGGGTGAAAAACTGTATTTGCATATTTACCTACCTCTAATAATATTTCTTCATCATTCAAATTTATTCCTGGACGTAATTCTTCAGGCTCATACTTTTTAAATACTTTTGTTTCTAATACAATTTTTCTTGTAATTTTTATTGCTTGAACTGCTATTTTTTTATCTTCTTCAGAGGATAAATAATTCATTGTAATTTTTGGACTAATTCTAGTATCTTTATTATTTAATTTAACATGTCCTCTACTGGTAGGTCTAACGTTTGTAATAGTTGGAGTAAAAGCAGGGAATTTATGAAGATCAGCACCACCAAGTTTATCTGCACTCATAGGAGCTACATGAAATTGTAAATTTGGTGTAGCGAAACTATCATCACTTTTTGTGAACCCGCATAATTGACTTGCTCCCATTGTTAAAGGTCCTTTTCTAAGAAAAAAAAATTCTAAACCTGCTATCATTTTTCTAAAATAGCTGTGATAGAGTTGATTTAAAGTATAAACATTTTTTACTTTGTATACTGGTCTTAACATAAGGTGGTCTTGTAAATTTTCCCCAATATTAGGTTGATCCAATATCAAATTAATATCATTTTTTTTCAACAAAGTAGGTGGACCAACACCAGAAGCTTGCAGTATATGTGGTGAGCCTATTGAACCAGCACTTAAAATAATTTCAGTACTAGCTTTAGAATTAATTAATTTATTGCTGTTGATCCAATAGTTTACGCCAGTAGCTTTATTGTTTTCAAATTCTATATTTTTTACGTGGGCTTTTGTGACAACTTTTAAGTTTGCTCTTTTTTTTACTGGATTTAAATATCCTACGGCAGCACTACATCTTAGACCATTTTTTTCTGTAACTTGAAAATATCCACAACCATCATTAGTACCTGTATTAAAATCATTTGTTTTTTTTATTCCATATTCTTCAGCTGCTTCAATAAAAGTATCAAGTAAGTCAAGTTTAATTCTTTGATCTGAAACTGATAATGGTCCATTGCTTCCATGAAATTCATTTTCACCTCGCTCTTGATTTTCTGCTTTTTTAAAATAAGGTAAAACATCTTCCCATCCCCAACCAACATTTCCTAGCTGTCTCCAATAATCATAATCATTTGATTGACCTCTTATATATAATAAACCATTTATTGAAGAACTGCCGCCCAAAGTTTTTCCTCTAGGGTAGTTCATTTCTCTACCATTTAATCCGGGGTCACTTTGAATTTTAAAACACCAATCTGTATTTGGGTTATGCATTGTTTTAAAATATCCAACAGGAATATGTATCCATGGGTTAAGATCTCTACCACCAGCTTCGATTAAAAGCACATTATGTTTTGGATTTTCACTTAATCTATTAGCTAAAACACAGCCAGCTGATCCAGCGCCAATTATAATATAGTGAAAATGTTCCATATTTATTTTTAAACCAATTTATAATTAAAAAATAAATAATATCTATAATCAATAAATTGTAGTGTTACTAGATAGATATAATATTTATACACATGGATAGGCTTAAAATTAAAGTATATCTTACTTATTTTTTTAATATTTTATTTATAAAACTTGCATATTTTCGTTCTTTTTAGTTAACTGTTGCTTTAAAATTTTAATTTAACTAAACAGAGGGAAAATATGAAGAAAATCATATCGTTGTTTTGTGGAATAGTAATTATGACACTTTTTTCAGTGTCAAGTGCTAACGCAAAAACACTTAAATGCCAAACTGTTATCAATGCAAAAGCTGATGAAGTCGTAATGTTAAAAGACTTTGGTCAAACTGTATCAGACTTAACAGATGGTTCAATTAAATTTGAAATTCTACCAGCAGGTACTGTTGTTGGAGTTAAAGAAACACTAGATGCTGTTGATAAAGGTTTAATCGATTGTGGATTTGCGTGGACTCACTATTGGTCAGGTGAACATCCAGCAGCTATGCTATTTGGTTCTCCAGTAGCTGGTGCAGGAGTAGGGATTGATAATATCGCTTTTTTATCTTGGTTCCAATACGGTGGTGGTAAAGAATTGTACGACCAACTTTGGAAAGAAATGAAAAGAGATATTAAAGGATTTATGCTTCAACCAGTTGGTCCTGAAGCTCTAGGTTGGTTCAAAGAACCAATCAATAGCATGGATGACTTTAGAAAATACAAATTCAGAACACCACCAGGAATTCCTGGTCAAACATATAAAGACATCGGTGTAGCTTCTGTTGCAATGGGTGGTGGAGATATTCTACCAGCTCTTGAAGCGGGAACAATTGATGCTGCAGAATGGTGTTGTCCAAAACCTGACAGTGTTTTTGGTTTTCAAAAAGTCTTAAAGCACTATTATTTACAAGGTCTTCACCAAGTAGTAGTAAATGCTGATCTATATGTTAATGGTAAAGTTTATAGAAGTATGAGCGCTAGAGAGAAAAAAGCTATGGAAGTAGCTGCTAATGCATCTTTAACAAAATCTATGAGTTATAGAATCTATGAAAATGGAAAAGCTCTTAAAATGCTAACTGAAGAAGCTGGTGTAATTTTGCACGATACTCCTTCAGATTATTTCCCAGCATATATGGCTGCCGCTAAAGCTAGCCTTGAAAAGAATGCAGCACAAAATGCATTTTTCAAAAAAGTATGGGACTCTCAAAAAGCATTTGCCGATATAGCAGTTCCTTTTTGGTCAGGTGCTCAAATGTCTAATGCTAAGCTAGGAATGGCTCACGCAGCAACATTAAAGTAAAAATAGTTAAAACTATTAGCGATTTGAAACAAAGCGGATTTTTATAATCCGCTTTGTTTATTTAAGTACTAAAATTTATGGCAGAAGAACCAAGTAAGTTAGATATCTCAGATGAAATGATAGCCGAACGAAAAGCAAGTTCGGGAAAAATGCCTGATGATATGCCAAGCTGGATGGCAAATACAATTATAAAAATAGATTTATTTAGTAAGTGGGTGGGTAATATTGTTTGTTGGATTACTATACCACTAATATTAGCAATGACTTATGAAGTGTTAGCAAGAAAAATTTTTACAGCGCCTACAATGTGGGCCTATGATATGAGTAGATTTTTATATGGTGCATTATTTATGTTAGGTGCAGGTTATGCTTTATCAAAAGGTGTACATATTAGAGCAGATTTTTTATATAGGAATTTTAAGGTTAAAACTCAGGGAATGGTAGATTTTTGGCTTTATTTACTATTTTATTTTCCAGGTCTTTTAGTTTTTTTTTATATGACAATTGGTTTTGTACAAGAATCAATAATGAGAGGTGAAAAAGGAATGGACACAGCTTGGATGCCATATATGTGGCCAATAAAATCATGTTTATTAATTGGAATTTCTTTTTTGCTCATACAAGGAGTTTCAGAATTATTTAAAAGTTATTGGGCAGCTACTAGAGGAAAATGGCCAGGAGAAGATAAATAGTGTTGGCTGAATTTATAGATCCTGCAATTCTTGGTTTTATTTTAATTGGAGTAATGCTGTTTGCTATTTTCATAGGCTTCCCAATTTCATTTACTTTAATTTTTTTAGGATTTGTTTTTGGTTATTTAGGTTTTGGTCATTTAGTTTTTTATTTAATGACATTGCAGTTTTCCATGGTCATGACCGAGCAGACACTCGCCGCAGTACCACTTTTTGTTTTTATGGGTATTATGATGGAACAAGCAGGTTTAATGGAAAGATTATTTTCTGCCTTTCAACTGATGTTGGCAAAAGTTAGAGGTTCTTTATATTATGCTGTACTTTTTGTTTCAGTAATTTTTGCTGCAGCAACAGGTATTGTCGGAGCATCGGTTACTATACTAGGTATCATGGCAGCAAAATCTATGAACAAATCAGGTTATAATGTTAGATTAGCAGCTGGAACTATTACTGCAGGTGGTACTTTAGGAATATTAATTCCTCCCAGCATTATGCTTGTTGTTATGGGACCTATAATGGAAATTCCTGTTACAGACTTGTTTGCAGCAGCAATTATTCCAGGGATTTTATTAGCATCATTATATGCAGGATATGTAACTATTAGGTGCTGGATAAATCCAAGTTTAGGACCAGTTCTACCTCCAGAATTGAGAGCAACTAGCATGAAAGCTGTTTGGATCGAGTTTTTTGTAGGACTTGTTCCACCAGCTTTGTTAGTTTTTGCTGCGCTTGGAAGTATTTTATTTGGTTTTGCGACACCTACAGAGGCAGCAGGGTGTGGAGCTCTAGGTTCTTTACTTTTAGCTTTAGGATATAAAAAATTAACTCTAAAAAAATTACAAGAGGCCTTAGTTAAAACTTTAGAAATTTCAGCATTAATAATGGTTTTGGTTGCAGCATCAAATTTTTTTGGTGCTGTTTTTGCAAGACTAGGAACTCCAATGCTACTCACAGATTTTTTATTAGGTCTAGAAATGAATAAATATTTTATTTTAGCAATTGTAATGACTATGATTTTTCTTTTAGGTTGGCCCCTTGAGTGGGTTCCTATAGTAATGATTATAATTCCAATAATTTTACCTTTAATTGAAGCCTTAGGTTTTAACCTTACTTGGTTTGCAATATTGGTTGCAGTAAATTTACAAACTGCCTGGCTGTCACCTCCAGTTGCTTTATCAGCTTATTTTTTAAAAGGAGTTGTACCGGAGTGGGATTTAAAAGACATCTATTTAGGAATGATGCAATTTATGGTTATTCAAGTCATAGGCTTAATAGTAATAATAATGTTTCCAAAAATCGCACTTTGGTTACCATTATACCTCTATGGACAGTAAGACATTAAATAAATAAAATATATAATGGTTTTATAATGAAGAAAAAATTTAATAACGATCCGAGGCTTACAAACTGGGAATTAGTATCAGTTCATCCTAAAGAAAAAAATTGGTCATGGTTAACAATATTTAATCTTTGGGCAAATAGTATTCAAACTGTTATAGGTTTTTCATTAATTGCTTCTTTATATGTGGCTTATGGCCTAAATGGTTCTATTGTATTTTTGGGAACAGTACTTGCGGGATTATTAGCATTGGTGATGGCAAATCTTTCAGGTAAACCATGTCAAGAAATGGGAGTACCATTTCCAGTTTTTTTAAGAGTTTCAATGGGAATTTATGGTGCAAAATTAGCTTCAATCTTTAGAGGAATTGTCGGTTTGTCAATGTTTGGAATACAAACATTTTTTATTTCAAAATCTATTGGTTTTTTAATTAGAATATTAATTTTTAAAATAGAAAAAAATCTATTGCAAAATGAAATTCTTAGTGAGTTTTTCATGGGATTAAATATTATTGATTGGTCTAGTTTATTTTTAGCAACTGTATTTCAATTTTTTTTGTTTACACGCGGTGTAAAATTAATAAAAAAAATAATTAATTCATTTAGTATAATAACCTATGCAATAGTTTTTTTATTAGCTTTACTTGTTATAAAGAAAAGTGGCAATTATTTAACCACCGAGATTCAATCACTTTTTTCTTTTAATTTAAGTCTTAATTTTGAAACTTTTTTACAAGTATTTACAATTTTTGGAACTATGTTTGCTTATTTTTCAATTATTCTTGTAAATTATGGTGACTATTCAAGATATGTTTCATCTAAAAAGGAATTAAAAAAAGGAAATATAACTTTGCTTGTAAACATTTTTGTTTTTTCAATTTTAGCAATAATAATTACAGTTGGTTGTGACATAATATTAAATCAAAAACTTATGAATCTAGAAAGGATATTAACTAATCCAACAGATATAATAGGTCAATTTGATCAAATAAACCTTTCTATTCTTGTTTTAATAACAATATTAATAGCATCAATTAGTACAAATTTGATTGCAAACTTTATTCCAGCAAGCAATAGCATAATAAATTTTTTGCCAAACAATTTTTCTGCTAAATCTTCAGGTTTATTAATTTGTGTTTTTGGATTTGTAATCGGTTCATTGTGGGTATCTTTAATAAGCAAGATAGGTCTATTATCAATTATTGATACTATTGGAGCTTTTTTAGGCCCATTATTTGGTATTTTAATTATAGATTATTATATTATTAAAAAACAGTATGTTGATTTTTCAGACTTATTTTCATCTGATCCACAAGGCAAATATTTTTATTCAAATGGATGGAATATAAAATCATTTTATTCATTATTTGTAGCTTTTATATTTTCTTCAGCAACAATATGGAATAGTGAATTACGTTTTTTAAATTCATATTCTTGGATTATAGGTGCATTTGTAGGCGGTCTACTTCAATATCTTTTTTCTAAAAAATAATTTATTTTTTTTTTAAATTAAGTTGATTTTCCTTAAGTTAACTATAAATTATGATTTAAAAATTTTATGTCAATTAAGTATTTAAAAAAATCTCCCAAAACCTCTTCTACTGATGACACTAAAACTAGAGAAATTGTAGAAAACATACTTAAAGATATTGAGAAAACTAAAGAAGAGGGATGTAAAGAACTTTCAAAAAAATTTGACAAATTTGAAGGTGATGTAGTAATTTCAAAAGAAAAAATAGAAGAAATTAAAAAAAAATTAGACCAAAAAACAAAAGATGATGTGCAGTTTTCACATGAAAGAGTTAGAAAGTTTGCTGAAGCTCAGTTAAAAAATTATGGTCAAGATTTTGAAGTAGAGTTATCCAAAGGTTTGTATGCTGGTCAAAAACTAATCCCAGTAAATACTGCTGGATGTTATGTTCCTGCAGGAAGATATGCCCATATAGCATCAGCTGTTATGAGTGTAACTACAGCTAAAGTAGCAGGAGTTAAAAATATTTTATTATGCAGTTCACCAAAACCTGGAATTGGTGTTCATCCGACTATTGTTTATACAGCTGATCTTTGTGGAGCTGATGTGATTATGAATTTAGGCGGTGTCCAAGCTATTGCAGCAATGACAAATGGTTTATTTGGAAATTCACCAGCAGATATATTAATTGGCCCTGGAAATCAATTTGTTGCTGAAGCAAAGAGAATATTATTTGGAAAAGTTGGAATAGATTTATTTGCAGGACCCACAGAAATTGCAATTATAGCTGACAAACATGCAGATCCTGAAATAGTTGCTGTAGATTTAGTTGGTCAAGCAGAACATGGTTATAATTCTCCAGCATGGTTATTTACAACTAGTAAAGAGCTAGCTGAGAAAGTAATCAAAAGAGTTCCTGAATTAATCTCAGAACTTCCTGAATTACCAAGAACCAGTTCTGAAGCTGCTTGGAGAGACTACGGCGAAGTAGTTCTTTGTGATACTGATGAAGAAATGGTTACTATTAGTGATCAATACGCACCTGAACACTTGGAAGTCCAAACTGAAAATCTTACATGGTTCCATGATAGATTAAAAAATTATGGATCTTTATTTTTAGGAGAAGAAACTACAGTTGCGTATGGAGACAAATGTTCTGGAACTAACCATATTCTACCCACAAAGGGAGCAGGTCGTTATACCGGAGGATTATTTGTTGGAAAATTTATTAAAACTTTGAGTTTTCAAAGAATGACTAAAGAATCGACAGAATTAGTTGGTGCAGCAGCAGCAAGACTTTCAAGATATGAAGGTATGGAAGCACATGCTAGAACTGGAGATATAAGACTTAAAAAATATGGGTATTCAAATTAATGCATGCTCTAGTTTATACGGGTACAGAAGAATTAATTTATAGAGAAGAAAAAAATCCAAAATTATTTAAAGGAGAAAGTATTATAAAAGTTTCTGCTTCAGGTATATGTGGTTCTGACATGCATGCTTACCATGGAAAAGATGAAAGAAGAATTCCTCCTTTAATATTAGGTCATGAAGTAAGTGGTATTATCGAGCAAGGAAATAATAAAGGAAAAAAGGTTGTGGTTAATCCATTAATAACGTGTGGAAAGTGTAGTTATTGTAAATTAGAAAGAGAACATCTTTGCCCAAAAAGAGTTCTAGTTGGAATGAATAAACCAGTTGAAAGACAAGGAGCTTTTGCAGAGTTAGTTGCTATACCCGAAAAAAATATATTAGAACTTCCAGAAAAGCTTAATATAAATCAAGCACCGATTGCAGAACCTACAGCTGTTGCACTACATGCTGTTGAGCTAGCAGAGAAATTATTTAAAGATAAATTTATAAACGCTAAAGTTTTACTAATAGGGGGTGGTGCAATAGGTTTGCTTTGTGGGCTTATACTATCAAAAGTTAAAAAATGTAAAGAATTAGTTATAGTTGACCCAAACAATAAACGACTGAATGTGTGCTCAAAAAATTTAGATGCAAAAGCTGTTAGTCCAAATAGTTCTGTAATTATAGAAAATGGATTTGATATGGTATTTGATACTGTTGGCCTAGAAGTAACTAGGCAAGAATCGATTAAGAATGTTAAACCAGGGGGAGTTATAGTTCATATTGGATTATCACAGCCTAGTGGTGAATTTGATTTTAGAAAAGCAACCTTGCAGGAAGTTATTTTTGTTGGAACTTACTGTTATACTAATAAAGATTTTCAAAATACTTTACAAATGTTAGCAAATAAGGAGTTAGGAAATCTTAATTGGATTGAGTATCGTGAATTAAAAAATGGAGCAGGAGCATTTAAAGAAATTCACAATGGGACTTGTACAGCTCCAAAAATTATATTAATTCCTTAATTATTTACTTTTGATTTTGAATATATTTCTATCTTGTTATTTATTTCCTTATTTTTGGCTAAAACAGGCGCAAATATAATTAAAGACCAATAGATTAAGAGTATAAAAATCCCTAAAAATTTCATAATTTTTCTCCATTTTTAAGACAATTTTCTTTATTTATTTTTTGGTCAAAAGTAGATTGATTTCTCTTATTCACAACCCAAATAAATGATTTTTCATATGTATTATCTTTAGCAAGATTTGTACAGCGCTTGCCAATTTTTACAGAATGTGAAGAACAACCTGATAAAATTACAACTAGAATAATGAATAATATTAGCTTCATATGAACGATTTAATTAGCAATTTAGATATTTGAATGGTGCAATTTTGTCTTAATTTTGTTTTTTTATATTTTTTTATTGAAAATGTTTTATGTTAATTTATAGGTTATTACGATTATGGCTAAAATTTCATTAATATTTTTATTTTTTCTTATTTTTTTTAAAACTGCATATTCAAAAGAAATCATAGTATTTGAATTTACAAAAGAAGAATTTAAGACCCTAAAGATAAAAAAAGTCAAAGGTGAGACTCAATGGACACTTGGAAAAAATGAAAAGGGAAAATTTATACAAGGCAAAGCCCAAGGCACTGCATCAGCTCTTGGTATTGAAAAAAAAATTAATCTTTTGGAAACACCATATATAAATATTACTTGGAAAGTAGAGAAAAATTTAGCTGGAATAAATGAAAAAAGCAAAAAAGGCCATGATTATGCTGCAAGAGTATTTGTTATTAAAAAAACTGGTACTACAGCTCTTTCAAATCGAGCCATTAATTATGTATTTTCTAGTAATAATAATATTGATGAATATTGGCGCAGCCCGTATACAAAAAGATCTATTGATTATGTTTTGTCAACAACCCAAGATAGTTTAGATAGTTTAGATAATTGGATAACAGTAAAAGCTAATGTAAAGAAGCATTTTAAAAAACTTCACAATCTAGAAGTAGAAAATATAAATGGATTAGCAATAATGACAGATACTGACAATTCTAAACTAAGTGCTATAGCTTATTATCAAAATATTTATTTTTCTTCAGAGTAATTATAAATTTGTATATTTTTTAAGACTAAAACTTATAATAGATAAAATTATTGCCATAAAAACATCCTCTATAGGAGAAGCATTTGGCACAGTAAAGTTCCAAATAATAACACCTATTAACCAAATTAAATAGATTTTCATAATAATATATTAATATAGTTTAAAAAAAGTTTTTAAATCTTTTTTAAAATTTTTTTAAATAAGTAAGTCATTTTTTTTTCATTGATTCTTCCTGTATTAACATTTCTTGGACTAGGATGATAACAACCAATAATTGTCATATTATTTGGTAGTTTGTACGTAACACCATGACTAAACTTTGTTTTTTTTACAAAGTTATAATTTGATTTAAAAAAAAATATACAAGAATCAAAGGCTATTTTACCAAGGGCGACAATTATTTTAACATTATTTAAAATAGAAATTTCTTTTTTTAAAAAATTAAAACAGTTATGAAGTTCTTTTTTAAGTGGTTTATCTTGTGGTGGAACACACTTTAAAGAAGTTGTAATATATAAATTATTAAGTTTTAATCCATCATTTATATGATTCGAATGATTCTGATTAGATAATTTTACATTATAAAGACATTTATACAAAAAATCTGAAGATTTATCTCCAGTAAAGATTCTGCCAGTTCGTGTTCCCCCATGAGCAGCAGGAGCAAGACCAACAAATAAAATTTTACCATTTACATCACCAAATCCTGGCACTGGTTTTCCCCAATATATTTCATTCATATATTGTTTTCTTTTACTTTTTGAAATTTTTTTTCTAAAAGCTACAAGACGCTTACATTTATTACACTTAATTATGTCTTTATTTAATTGTATAAGTTTATTCATGATTATTGTTGTTTTTTATCATATCAATAAAATTTATGAAAAAAAAAAAAAATCAAATTAAATCACTGTATTCTCTTGGTTTAAAATACTTAAAACAAGAAAATTTAAATAAATCAAAAGAAATTTTTACACGAATAATAGAACTAGATAAATTTAATTCTAATTCATATTCAAATATTGGTTTAATTCAAAAAAGATTAAATAATTTAGATGATTCAATATTGAATTATAAAAAAGCAATTAAAATTAATAAAAAAAACTATATTGCATATAATAATCTAGCAAATATTTATAAAGAAATTAAACTTTATAGAAAAGCTAAGATAAATTATTTAAAGTCAATATCTATTAATCCTAATTATTTAGAACCATATATTAATCTTGCTTTATTAAATGAAGAACTGGGTGATTTTAAAAAATCAAAAAAATATTATAAAAAAGCTTTGGTATTAGATATTAATAATCTGGAAATATACTTGAAATTATCTCAGTTTGATCAAGATATTTTAAACTCTAATTTAGAAAAAAAGGTTGATTATATAATTAAAAAAAAAGACTCAAATAAAAACAATATTGTTTCAGCATATTACTTAAAAGCAAAATATCATCTTATGAAAAAGGAGTTCAATAAAGAATTTAATTGTTTATTAAATGCCCATGATATTTATTTTGAACTAGAAAAAAAAAAATTTATTCCAAATTTAAAATATTGGTTGGAATATATGCCAAATTTTCAAAATTTAAATTTTAAGAAAAATTTTAATTTAAATAATAATTTTAAAAATTTAAAACCAATATTTATTGTTGGACTACCTAGATCAGGCTCGACTATACTTGAGAAGATTTTAATTTCAGGAGATAAACAGATCATTTCTGGTGAAGAAACAGGAATATTGAATAATATAATAAAGAAAAGGTTGATAGTGGAAGGAAATATTAAAACAAATGATAAAAGTATTTTAAATGAAATTATTAATAGCTATATCAATAGAAATATTTTAAATGTAAAAAAAGATGTATTTACAGATAAGTCTTTAGAAAATTTCTTTTTTATAAACCTTATATTATATGTTTTTCCTAAAGCTAAAATTGTTCATTGCAAGAGAAATATAAAATCATGTGTCATTTCAATTATAAAAAATAATTTAAAAGATTTACCCTGGGCACATAAACTTGATCATATTTATAAATATATAAATATTTATTTTAAAACTATTAATTTTTACAAAACAAAATTTCCATCTTCAATTTTTGAAGTAAATTTAGAAGATATAATTAAAAATCCAGAAATAGAGTTAAAAAAAGTATTTAATTATTGTGAGTTACCATGGCATCCAAAATCTTTAAATTTTTATAAAAAAAATGATATAACATCAAAAACTGCTAGTAATATTCAAATAAGAAAACCTATTAATACACATGTTGAAAATCATGATCATTATAAAAATTTTTTAGACAATATGAAGCAATCTATTTCCACTTTTTAATATAACTGATGAAACATAGTCTTAATAAAATTAATGAAATTTTTAAAAATGCAGTTAAGAATCATAAAGAAAAAAAATTTAATATTGCAGAAAAATTATACAAAGAATTATTAGATATTGACGCTAAAAATATTAATGCAATATTATCAATTGGCTCTTTATATGCAGAAATAAAAGATTTTGAAAAAGCTAAAAAATACTTTATTAAAGGAATAAAACTAGAACCTAGCCTAACTTTTGCATATTTTAACCTTGGTTTAGTACATCAAGAACTGAAGCAATACCAATCAGCATTAATAAATTATCAAAAAGCAATTAAATTAGATCCAAAAAATCATTTTGCTTATAATAATATAGCAATATGTTATGAAAAATTAGAAGATTATAAAAATTCAATTTTTTTTTTTGAAAAAACTATATATATAAATCCTGATTTTATTGAAGCCTATAACAATATATCATTAATCTATAAAAAAATTAAAAACTTAACTTTGGCAAAAGAATGGTTAAATAAAGCTATTAGTATCGATAATAAAAATTTTAAAATTTATTTTAATCTAGCAGCTATATACAAAATTGAAGATAATCTTAAAGAAGCAATTAAATTTTATGAAAAAAGTATTCAATTAAATAAAAATTATTATTATTCCTACTATAATTTGGGCAATATATACAGAGAAGTCAGAGATTATGAAAAGTCTAAATATAATTATTATCAAGCCTTAGAGCTTAATAAAAATTTTACCCTATGTTATACAAATTTGTTATTAGCTACATCATATTCTGAAAATAATGAAAATTATTTAAAAATAGCAAAAAACTTTTCTAAATCTTTACCTGTTTATAAAAACAAAAAAATACAATTTAATCTTGCTAATGAAAAAGAGTTTAAAATAGGATTTGTATCTCCAGATTTTAGAAATCATCCTGTTGGTTTTTTCACGAAAGATTTGTTTAGTCATTTAAAAAAAAAAAATATTAAAATATATTGCTATTATAACAACTCTTTAAATGACGATATAACAAAGTCTATAAGAGCTGATTGTGAAAAGTTTTTTAATATTGAAAAAATTAATGATTTAGAAGTTATTAATCAAATACGAAATGACCAACTTGATATTTTAATTGATTTAGCAGGCATAACAGAGGGAAATAGGCTTACTGTATTTAAAAATAAATGTGCACCGTTGCAAGCTACTTGGTGTGGGTGGGTAGCAACAACAGGATTAAATGAAATAGATTATATCTTTGGTGATCCCTATGTAGCACCATTTGATGATCAAAAAAAGTTTTCAGAAAAAATTGCTCAATTAAGAAAAATTTGGATCTCTTTATCTAAATCAACAATTCCAGCAAATCTAGACTTTAACAGTAACAGTAAAAATTATGTAACATTTGGCTCTAGCAACAATATATGTAAAATTAATGATAAGGTAATTCGAGCCTGGTCAACTATATTAAAGAATACCAAAAACTCTAAACTAATATTAAAATATCATTCAATATTTGCAGATAAATTTATTAAAAAAGATATTTTTAAAAAATTTATATATTATGGAGCAAATGAAAACCAAATTTTTTTTGATGGTGCCTCACCTAGAAAAGAATACTTTGAAAAATTTAATAATATAGATATTGCTCTTGATCCATTTCCTTATGGTGGTGGTACAACAAGCTTTGAAGCATCATTTATGGGTGTACCAATTTTAACTATGAAAAATGAATCTTATATTATGAGGTATGGCGAAAGTATTAATAACAATTTAGAAATGGTAGATTGGATAGCTAAAGATCCTGATGACTATATTCAAAAAGGAATTAAGTTTGCTGACAAAGGTTTTTTAATTAAACTACGAAAAGAACATAGAAAAAGAGCTCAAAAAAGTATTTTATTTGATACAGCTGAATATTCTGACGATTATTACAAATTGTTATCAGAAATTATTAAAAAATAATTTTATTTATTTTTATTTTTAAATTTAATTAAAGAAATACCATTTTCAATTTTATACTTGTAAGACTCTTTGAAGCTCTCAAGCTGCCAACCTGTTAATCTCGTTAAAATTATCTTTAAATTTTCTGTTTTCCATTCATCAGTTGTACTTTCTATTTTCCAAATTTTTTTTTCCTCATCAGATCTGCCACATCCATAGCAATATCCTGTTATTGGATCAGTTTTACAAATGCTTACACAAGGAGAAATCTTCATTTCATTACAATATATAATAACTAAAAGTTAATTTCATCATTAACATTAATTTTTCCTGAGTTTAGTATTTCGCATCTTAAGCCACCCTTTCTTAAAAATTCTTTAATTAAATTATCTCGATTTAATTTTTTTTGAAGATGTTTGCATGGCCTACATAGATCTATAGCTTTTAATACAACATTAGAAATTTTTAATTTTTTACCAATTAAATCATTTAACTTAATATCTTTGGTAACTATATTTCTTCTAAAATCTTTATACGGTATATTTAGTTTATATTTAAAATTATAATAATCTATATTTTCACTTTCTATTAATGTAATTTGATTATAGGGGTCATTATACTCACTGAAGTGTCTATCACCAACAATTCCCTTTCCTAAAAATACTTCTATAGAGCTAACCTCTTTGATTTCTTGATCATTTTTTTCTGCAACTCCTATTTTTATGATTTTAGCCATAATTTTTTATTATCAAAATTGTTAAGATAATTAAATATAATTAATAATTGTTGATATTTAGCATTTCAAGTTGGACAAACAAGTGGATTAATATATAAGACCTTAGTTTTAATTTATTGAGGGCAAGTGGCGGAATTGGTATACGCGCTAGTCTTAGGAACTAGTGCCGCAAGGCTTAAGAGTTCGAGTCTCTTCTTGCCCACCACATTATTATGAAAGTAACAGTTGATTCCAAAAAAGGACTAAAAACAAATTTAAAAGTTTTTGTAGATAAAAAAACTGTTCAGGGCTACATGACTGAAAAATATCAAGAGTTGAGTAAAACAGTTGTTTTAAAAGGTTTCAGGCCAGGGAAAGTTCCAATTCAATTACTTAAAAAACAGTTTGGTAAATCTATTTATGGAGAAGTTTTAGATAAAATTTTAAAAGAAACATCTACAAAAGCCATAGTAGAACAAAAAGTAAAAGTATCAGGACAACCTAAAATAGATCTTAAAAGCTACGGAGAAGATAAAGATTTAGAATATATAATTCAAATTGAGGAATTACCTAAAGTTAACTTAGATGAATTGAATAATATTAAAATAACAGATTATGAAATTAAAGTTACAGACAAAGATATTAATAAAAAAATTGAAGAAATAGCAAAGAGTCAAAATAATTTTGAAGATAAAAAAGATGGTGAAATATCAAAACTCGGTGATTTAATTATATTTAATTATGAGGCAACAGTAGAAAATAAATCTTTTGAAGGGGGACAGGGCAAAAATACACAAGTGGTTTTAGGTAAAGATTTATTTATAAAAGGATTTGACCAACAATTGGTTGGATGTAAAAAAAATCAAAATGTTTTAGTTAATGTTGTGTTACCGGAAAATTATCCAAAAAAAGAATATGCAAAGAAGGAAGCAAAATTTCAGTGTAAGATATTAAATGTGAGAAAATCTATCCCTATTAAAATTAATGAAGAATTTGCAAAAAATTTAGGTGCAAAAGATTTAAAAGATTTAAATTTTCTTATATCTAAACAAATAAAAGAACAGTACAAACAATCAATTGATGTTATTACTAAAAATGAAATTTTAGAAAAGGTAAATAATCTAAAAAATATCGAAATACCAGAAAATTTAGTTATTCAGGAAGTTGAAATTCTTTCACAAGGAATGAGCGAAGAAGAAAAAAAGTCTAATAAAACTATTCACGAAAAGAATGCAAAAAAAAGAATTAAAGCAGGATTGGTGTTAGGTGAATTTGGTGAGAAACATAAAATTGAAGTAAAAGAAGAAGAGATTAAAAGTGAGATTCAAAAACAAATTAGAATGATGCCAGGGCAAGAAAAAATGGTTATGGAATATTATCAAAAAAACCCTTCTGCTGCAGATAGTCTTAAGGGGAGCATTTATGAAGAAAAAATAATTACTGCTATAAAAAATGAATCTAAAATTGAAAAGAAATCTATAACAATAGCAGAAGCTGAAAAGATAATATTAGAACAAAATAAGAAATCTATTGTAGACAAGAAATCAGAAGAAAACCAAAAAAAAAGTCCTTCTAAAAGTAAAGTTAAAGAAAAAGTAAAAATATCTAAAAATGTCAAAAAATTAGATAAAAAAAAAATAAAAAAAGTTAGTAAAAAGTAACCACAAGTTGTATAAAGTGTACGAATCATTTTTTATGAATAAAAAAATATTAGAAGAACAAATGAATAATTTAATCCCAATGGTTGTGGAGCAATCAAGCCGTGGTGAAAGAGCTTATGATATTTATTCAAGACTTTTAAAAGAGAGAATTATTTTTTTGGTGGGTGCCATAAATGACAATGTAGCTTCCTTAGTAACCGCCCAACTTCTTTTTTTAGAGTCAGAAAATCCTAAAAAAGAAATTTTTCTTTATATTAATAGTCCTGGTGGATTAGTTACAGCAGGTCTAGGTATATATGATACGATGCAATATATTAAACCTGATGTTTCAACCTTATGCATTGGCCAAGCATCATCAATGGGTTCTTTTTTATTAGCTGCCGGTGCAAAAAGCAAAAGATTTTCTTTACCTAATTCAAGAATAATGGTCCACCAACCCTCTGCAGGCTTTCAAGGACAAGCAACAGATATAGAAATTCATGCAAATGAAATAATGTCTTTAAAAAAAAGATTAAATGAAATCTACTCTCATCACACAAATCGTTCATTAGAAGAAATCAAAAATGCTTTAGAAAGAGATAGATTTATGACTCCAAATGATGCAAAAGAGTTTGGCTTAATTGATAAAGTAGTAGAAAAAAGAATTTAGACCACTAGATTTAGTCTTATCCACAACTCATACTTGATTATTTAGATAAACTTATAATAGAGTTACATTATTGATTCGTTAAAAAAAAATTTATGAGCAACAAGAATAATAAAAATATTTTATACTGTTCTTTCTGTGGCAAAAGCCAACACGAAGTAAGAAAACTTATTGCTGGGCCTACTGTTTTTATATGTGATGAGTGTGTTGAACTTTGTATGGATATTATTAAAGAAGAAAGTAAGGATACATTAGTTAAACATCAAGAAGGCCTACCTCCGCCAAAAGAGATTTGTAGTGTTTTAGATGATTATGTAATAGGCCAAAAACATGCTAAAGAAGTTTTATCGGTAGCAGTGCATAATCATTATAAAAGATTAAATTATGATTCAAAAAATAATAAAAATGTTGAATTAGCAAAATCAAATATACTTTTAGTTGGACCAACAGGTTGTGGAAAAACATTGTTGGCTCAAACACTAGCAAGAATTTTAGATGTACCTTTTACAATGGCTGACGCAACAACTTTAACTGAAGCAGGATATGTTGGTGAAGATGTTGAAAATATAAT
>MDSV01163010.1_pt1 | contig 28916 bp, 12 predicted proteins | sample 810851 | NCBI WGS metagenome assembly MDSV01 (sample SAMN05326640, study PRJNA326480) | marine metagenome | isolation source: seawater | place: Atlantic Ocean: North East | collected 2012 | reverse complement strand
GTTCGACTTCAACGCTATCGGAGGGCTGATGGAGCTCAAGGAGACCGTCGACCGGCTGGGCGCCGATCACCCGCACACCGCGTTGACGCCGGTGCTGGAAGGCGGAGTTGACCCCGACGACGTCTTCTCCAAGGTGCCCTACGAGAAGGGGTTCGCGTTCCTGGTATACCTCGAGCACGTCTCCAGCGGGCGCGCGGATGCCGACGCGGACGCCGCGAACGGCCACCGCGCGTTCGGGGACTTTCTCAAGGCGCACTTCGAGGACAACAAGTTCGGGTGCGTCACCGCCGCGGGATTCCGCGAGTCGTACGAAGAGGCGTTCCACGAAGCCGCGAAGAACGTGGACTGGGAAACGTGGCTCCACGCGCCCGGCATGCCTCCAGTGGACGTCGGGGCGTACTACGACGACGCGCTGGCCCGAGCCAGCGCCGCGCTGGCAAAGAAATGGCACCTGTGCGACGTTCTCGGGATGGGCGCGCAGGACCGACCAGAAGGCGCGTCCGCGTCCGACCTGGAGGGGTTCACCGCCGCGCAAATCGATCACTTTTTGCTTTCCTTGCTGGAGTATCGAGGCGGGTCGCACCCGTTATCGCTCCCGGTGGTCCGCGCGCTGGAGGAGCTGTATGGTCTGAGCGACTCTAAAAACAGCGAGATCGCGTGCAAGTGGTTGCAGCTGCGCCTGGGAGCTGGCGACACGGAGGCGTTCGAGCCGACGGCCAAGGCGTTGGCGGCGGCGGGCAGGATGAAGTTTTTGCGCCCGCTCTATCGTTCGCTGCGGCGAAGCGGGAAGGAGGGCGAAGCGTTCGCGCTGAAGACGTTCGAAGAAACGCGGGCGATGTACCATCCCATCGCGGAGAAGATGGTCGCCGCGGATCTCGGGGTCTGACCGAGCGCGTGTTTCATTCATTCATTGATACTTGTTCCGTTCGCCGTTCGTCGTCGCGTTTTCCTCGAGCGTTTTTCTCTCGGCAGTGCCGATACTCGCAAGCCGAGCATAGCGGTTTTTCAAAAAGCCCGATTGCGAGCCTCGAGTGCGCGACAGGAGCGGCACACTGGTGCGCGCCAGTGGGGTCCCTCGCCCGGATTCCGCGCCGCATCGGGCGAGGAATCCGTGTGACCGGCCTCAGGCGCGCCGGGGCCGGGTCGGCCCCTTCACCACTGGTGCCTGAGGCAGAGGCCGGTGGTCGTGCGGGGAGACGGCAGAAAAGCAACAACGATGTTGGAAGGGATCATAGCGCCGACTCTCGAGCGGCTTCTGGGGCAGTACATTGTCGACCTGCCTCGAGAGCAACTCAGAGTTGGTCTGTGGAGCGGAGTGCTGCGTTTGGAAAACGTGAGGCTCAAGCCGGATGCGTTCGACGCTTTGAAACTACCGTTCGCCGTGCGCGAGGGGACCATCGATCTGCTCGAACTAAGAATAGCTTGGAAGACTCTGCTCCTGCGCTCGCATCCGATTTGCGTGACGCTTGAAGGCGTCGCCCTGACAGCCTCGCCTCGCGCGGAGGACGAATGGGCGGCGGAACCAGCGGAGGGGCGTGCGCTCGCGCTGAAACGCGCAGCTCTGGCCGCTGCGGCGGAGTTGGCAGCCACGAAACGTCGTGGCGGCGCGGACATCGCCGACGCCGCCGGCTCGTCGTTGCTCGCCGCGGCGGTGCCCACCGTGCTGGACCGCCTCCGCGTGAAGGTGGGCGCGGTGCACGTCAAGTTCGCGGACATGCCGAAGCTCGCAGACGATGAGTGCGTCGCCGCGTTCGGATTTCGGCTGGACTCGATGCTCGTAGCGACGTCCAAGACGGAACGCGAGCCCGAGATGGAAGCGCCGGCGGAGGCGAGCGCGTCCGGGCGAAGCGCGAACGGCGCCGCAGATGCCGAATTCGCCGACGCGGACGAAACGAACGCCGAGGACCCAACGAACGCCGAGGACCCGAGCTCACCCGCGGGACCGAGCGCTTGGAACCCACGACGACGACGCCGAAGGATCCTCTCCGGCGTGCGGAGCGTGCTCGCCGCTGTGACGCCCATGTCGCAGTCGAAGAAACGCGTCGACATCACCGGTCTTCGCGTCTACTCGCGCGCTAGACCCGTCTTTGACGACGGGTCGCCTCTCGAGTGGTACCCCGCACCGCGCGCTCCCGGAGCGCCGGACCGCCTGAGCGCGCCCGCGGATCCCGCGTGGCGCGCGCGCTGCGAGGATCGGATCGACCCGGACGACGTGATGCTGGGTGCGGAGATGCTCACCGCGTCGTTGACGGTGACGGCGCGCGAGCGGTCTCGGCCGGCGACGACGAGCGGCGCGGCGTCTCAGAACGCCCAAGCGCCGGGATTTGACGTCCGCGTGGAGGTGTTGAGCGCCTTGGAGACGCGCGTACGCCCGAGCCAGATGCGCAGCGCGATGCGCCTGACGGATGCGATGACGGTGTGGGAGCTTCGGGAAAGGCACGGCGCGCTACGGCCGAGGGGGGCCGGTCCCGACGGGAAAAGGGAGTGGCGCGCGTGGTGGCGGTACGCCGCGCGCGCGGTGATGCGGGAGACGCGCGACGCGATCCGCGCGTCCCCGTCTTTGGCTGACGTGACCTCCATCGCCGTTCCGCTGATGTCGCGGGATGAAGGCCGCGTCGCGACAGTCGCGCGATACGTAGAGCTCTACGAACGCAAACTCCGCGACGAAGTCACCGCGGGCGCCGGATCCGTCGCGTCGTCGCCGGCGCCGTCCCTGTCGTCGGCGTTCGACGAGAGCTTCGGGGAGGACCAGTTTTTCGAGTGCGACGAAGACCCGTCTCAACTCGAGGGGGACGCGCTGGAGCTGTACTCGCTGGAAACCCAGCTCGCCCTCGAGGAGCTGCTGGCAGCGCGCGCGCAGGCCGAACTGGCGGCGTACGCGGACGAAGAGGAGGACGAAGAGGAGGACTTCTTGGACGCCGAGGCGTTTGACGAAAACGACGACCCGTCGAAATCTTCGGGCGGTTACTTTTCGCGGGTGACGGGGGCGTTGTATAAACGCGGCGCGGGAATCGCCACGAGCGCCGTGGGGTTGGCGACGAGCGCCGCCGCGCGTGTCGCGGACGGTGCGACCCGATATGCCATCTCGAGCGGCGCCACGTCTGCGTTGGCCTCGGGAGAAGCCACGGCGAACAGCCGAACCTCAGCTCACGCTGCCGGGATCGTCGTCGAGTTGCGAAGTTTCACCGTGGTGTTCCGGAGGGAAACATCCGTCGCGCCCGCGACGGACGCGTTCGCGTTGCAGTTCGGAGGCATACGCGCCGAGCTTGACTCCCCGGAAGGAGTGGCGCTCCGGGTGGAGGTACAGGATCTCGACGGGTGGCTGCCTTCCGATGGGACCGACGCGTCAAGCCGACATGCCATGGTATGGCCTCGCCGAGACTCGTCGGAGGGACCCGACACGCGGCCCCCCGCGATCCGCGCCACGCAACTCAACCCCGAGCCCATGGGTGATACCCAGCCCCCCCTGGAGATGCACATCGCGCCGCTGAACATAACGGCACACCCGTCGGTGGCCGCCGCGCTCGCGCCGTTCGTGAAAGAGGTCCCGCACACGCACCAAGCGCGACTGCTGGATGCCACGCGGCGTCTGCCCGGCTCGGCGCCCCGCGAACGTCTGGCGCGCGCCGTCGCGTCCATCCAGGCGCAACTCCCGGCGCAGCCGTGGAAAGTGTGCATGTCCCAGCCGCTGTTTCTGCTCCCTTCGGCGTCCGCGCCCGATGCGGCCTACGCGGCGGCGCTGGAGGTGGCGAGCCTGGCTGCGGAGACCTCCGCGGGCGGCGGCGGTACGCCGACGGCGGCGGCAACGGAGAAAATGAGACGCCGCGCCGAGCGCCTGGCTCGGCGCGAAGGCGCTTTGCTTGATGACGCGAAGGAAGCGCTGGAGACGCTGGAACGCGCGTCGACCACGCACCAGACCGCCATGACGTTCGGAGGCGCGCGTTTGCTTTTGCCGACGCCCGGTCCCGACCGAGGAGAGACGGTGTGGTCCGAGGTGATCGACGGCTGGGGCGGGTCCGCGCTGGCGGTTTCGCTTTCGTCGTCGGTGGGCGGGCCGGACGCCGCGACGCGCGCGTCGGTGCGCTTCGCGCCGCTTCGCGCGACGGCGACCCCCGAAACCGCAGTGGCCTTGAATACAGCCGCGCGAGCGGCGATGGCGCTCGCTGCGTCGGCGGCGATGGTTGAAGATTCGGCGAATGCCGTCGCCGAAGATCCGACAGGAGCCTCCGCGGGCGACGCGGCGATGGACCTCGAGGTTTCGTTCGAGGAGATGAGCGTGGCGCTCGACGCGCGACGCGACGCGAAGAAGAAACGCTCGTCGCGACGCGTCTCGACGTCACCCGACAGCGCGCCGCTCCGCGCCGTGATTCGCGGCGTGGAGGCGCGCGCGCGCGCCGAGCGGAACGGGGACACGCGGGCGGACGTGGTGATTCACGAGGTCGGGGCGTATCGAGGCGACGAGGCGCTCGCGCGCGTCGTCGCGCCTTCGTCGAAGGAAAAATACGAAGACGACGGCCACGGCTTCGCGCGCGCGGAGATGTCCTCGACCGCGGCTTCGGGGAAGCAGCAGGCTCTGTGTCGCGCGTGCGGGCTGTCGGTCACCGTGAGCGACGCGCTCGTGGGTGACGTGGGGGCGTTCGCCGGCGCGTGCGCGGACGCGAAGATGGCTGCGAACGGCGACTCGACGCCGACGGGGTCGCCGAACCGGAAGCGGGAGGCGAAAGCCGCCGGGCGCGTCGGAGGCGTCCGCGACGCGGCGACGACGGCGCTGACGCTCTTCGGCGCGCGCGGCTCGAAACGAAGCACGCTTCGCGTGTTTCCCGGAGGCGCACCAGATGGGGTGGATGGTACCGTCGCCGAGACGACGCTCGCGCGCGAAGCGGCGTGGACATCGCTCGCGCTGGGCGAGAGCGAACAGTTCGTCCGCGCGCGTTCGACGGCGTTCGCGCGCCTGGCGTCCGAAAATCCAGACGCGAGCGCGTTCGCGTTCGCCGCGCGATCCGCCTCGAGTGTGGTTCTCGCGTCCTCGGAGGCGAGCGCCACCAGCCGCATCGTGTCGGCAATGGATGTGGGCGGCGTCGCGGCGACCATACGCAGCTTTCAGGGTGAAGACGCGTCGGAGAAGCACGTGGACGTCGATGTGACCCTGGAAACCGTCCGAGCGTACGGCGCGACGTCGACGTCGGCGAAGAGCGCGATTCTCGATTTCGGCGCCCGCGCGAAAGCGCTCCGGGTGACGGACGCCGCGGACGCGCTCCTTCGCCCGCAGGCGATCGATATTCGCGTCTCGAGAGCGCGCCTGGGCGCGCACGCTGATTTCATCGCGAACGTGTCGCGATGGAATGACCTCGCGTCCGCGAAATGGACCAGGAGCACGGCGGGTTCGTCGCTCGAGCCTGCGCTCGCTTCGCCGTCGGCGTCTCCCGCTGAACCGAAATCGGCGCCTGAAGCAGCCTCGTTCGGGTCGGCGCGCTTGGCGTTGGTCGTCGAGGAGACCTCCGTGTACATCCCCCGGCGAGCGACGGACGTGTCGGATTCATGCGGCGAGGCATGCGTTGGATTTTTGCTCGCCGTCGGAAACGCGTCCTTCGCGACGCGCTTCCCCTTCGACGACGCGGCTTTCGCGAAGGAAGCGCCCGCGACGGAAGCATCCGCCGCCGGCGCGCGCGCGCTCGCCCTGACGCGTGAGGACGAAGCATGGGCCTCCGCGCTCCGCACGCCGCCCGCGGATGCGAGCACCGCCTGTCCCACAGTTCTCGAGGTCGTGTCCTTGCGCATTCGAGAGCGGGAACCTGCCAATGGGACATCTTTCGTCGTGGATGTCCCGCTCGTGCGTCTCGTCGCGACACCCGGGGTGGTGGCGAGCGCAGCCGAGGCGGGGGCTCGGTTCGCGGCGGCGGCGCCGGCGGCGCCGGCGGACGCGCGACGGGACCCGAAACACGACGACGCGGACACCGCGCTCGCTTCGGTTCTTGGATCATTGGACGTGTGCGTCGGTCGTGCGTCGCTCCTGGTACATTCTACGGAATCGAGAAGTGGTGGGTACGGTGAGAGAGGCGACGAAGTCGCCGCGCTCGTCACCGCGTCCGCGCTTCGGCTCGCCGCGGACGTCGGCGACGCCGACGGCGGCGCGAAAAAGAAGCGCCTCGCGTCGGTGGAAATGTCGTTCGAATCCATCCACGCGCTGGACGTGAGCGGCACGCTCGCGGGTGAGGCTGAGAGCATGGCTACTGGAGACACACTCGGCGATCGAGCGGCTGAACCTGGTGTGCCGTTGGCGTGGATCGGGTCCACCGGCGGCGTGAAACGAAGCGTCGTCGCCGCGAGAGCGGAGGGTGACGTGTTTTTCGGTTTCGTTCCCGAAAACGCCGAAGTCGACGTGCGATTGGCGGGCGGCGGTTTCGTCGCGGACGTTACCGCCTGGGACCGCGCCGCGAAGCTCGCGTTCTGCGTTATCGCGAGACTTGCGGCGGGGACGACCGCCGGCCTCGCGCCCGTCGCCGTGATCGAAAAAACAAAGGCGCCCGAGCGGAAGAAGACGGTGACGTTCGCGGACCAGCGCGAGGCGCGCGCGACGAAATCGTCAGACGCGTCGTTCGCGTTCGCTTCGGGGGATTGGACGTTGACGCTTCCCTGGAACCCACCAGACGCGGGCGCGCGCGCTTTGCTGTTGTCCCTGAGTGCGCACGCGTCAGCGTCTGCGGTCATCGACGTACACCTCGAACCTGGATCCGCAGCGCCTTCATTCGACCCGCAGAGCTGGCGCGCCGACGCGCGCGCGGATCCCGTGACGCTCACGCTGCGAGAAGCCGCGAAGCACAAGGACGTCTCCGGCTCGGACGCGTACGCGGTATCTTCGAGCCCGGTATTCGAGATGCGTGGTTTCGGGTGCGAGGTGCACTCCGACGGAAGCGAGTGGCACGAAGGCGTTGCCTGTGACGCCGCCGCCGGCGATATCACCCTGCTCGTGTCTCGGCGACGTCTGACGAGGATACAGGAGGTGGTACGAGTGTTGGAAGAGTTCGGCGGAGAGTCTTCCGCGGCGTCGGCGAAGAAAGGCCAGAGTTCTCCCTCCGCGACTGAAACGCGCGCCACGGAAACGCCGTTTTTCGCCTCCGCGCCGGCGGTCTCCGCGAGCTTTTCCCTCGGTGTCATGGGGCTCCTCGTGCTAGACGATGACCGCACGGGCTCGGGCACGAATGTCGGTCCGTCGCTGCTGGAGGGTGCCGTTCTCGAAGCCTCCGCGTCCGCGACGTTCGATCCGAAGGAAAGGCGCGCGTCGCTGGTGGCTGAGGCGCGGACCCTTCTCGACGCGCTCGACCGCGAAAAAGGCGCGTGGGATCCCGTGGTCGAGCCCTGGCGCTTGCGCCTGAGCGCGGACGCTTTGTTCCGTTCAGACGGCGCACCGTCCAAGATCGAGGCGACGTTCACGGGAGTGGACGCGCTCGAGATTACCGTCGGAGAGGCGGCCGCCGCCGCCGCCGCCGCCGCGCGCTCGCTCGCCGCGGGGTCCGAGTCGGCGCTGCCGCCGTCGTTTTCGCGCGCGTATTGGCTGCACAACGCCACGAACGTCGCCGCCGAGTACGAGCTCGACGGGGTGGATGAGGAGGGGGCGCACGATACGGGTATTCGCGGTGTCGTCGCGCCGGGAGCGCGCGTCTCCATCCAGTTCCCGGGAACCGAAACGCGCGCCGCGCCGAGGTACGCGCGCGTCGCCGGCGCCGAGCCGCGGACGACGCCGGCGCCGGCGCCGAAACCGGCGCGCAGACGCGCCGTCGTCGTTCGGTTCCGCGACGAACTCGTGGAATCCGGACCCGGGCCCCCGCCGAGCCGGGCCCCAATCGAGCTCGACGCGTGCGGCGTCTTCGAGCTCTCCGAGGCGAGCGCGGGGCACGCGCGCGTGGTGGCCGAGGTCCGCCGGCTCGCGGACGACGACGGCGACGACCGGGACGCGAACGACGCTTCTCTCCGGGTCGCCGGCTTGGCGGCGACGCGCGCGGAACTGTTACTTCGCTCGGACCTCGCGTTTCATAACGCGACGCTGTCACCCGTCGAGCTCGACTTGGACGTGGACGGCGTCGACGAGGACCGGGTGCGAGCAGATCCCGTGCGCGTGGAGGCTGGCTCGCGGCTCTGGCTCCCCGCGTCCCTCGCGAACGAACGCGCGCGCGCGCGGTGGCGTCCGGCGAAGCTCGCCGGGGCGGATGGCGACGGGATACGTTTCGGTTGGAGCGAACCTTTCTCGGTCCGCGCAGTCGCCGAGCGACGGGTCGTTCACGGTTCGCACCTTCCGTCGGCTCCGTCGCTCGGGGGCGACGCACGCTCGCCGGGGTCGCTCGCGTCTTCCAGCGACCCCTCCGCGAACGACGCGCTCGGAAGCGTCGCGACTCTGACGATGTCGGCGGCGACGACGACGGACGCCGACGGCGCGACGACGCCGTTCGCGTGCGTCGTCTCCGGGCGAAGCGACCCGCGGCGGCTCGCCGCCGTCTTCACGCTCGCGCCGCAGCTGTACGTGACCAACGCGCTCGCCGTGCCGGTGACCGTCTCCGCGTCGGTGGCTCTCAGCGCAGGCGACGCATCGCGCGTCATCGCGCCCGGCGAGACCGTCGCGCTCCACGACGCGGCGCTCGACCCCCGCGCGCCAATCGTCGTGCGCGCGCGCCCGCGCGGGTTCACGCACTGCGAGTCAGTCGCCGCGCCGCCGAGCGCCACGGGAGGCGCGGGAGGCGCGCCTGCCGCGTTCGAGGCATTCCGCGACGTGTTCGCGGTGCGCGACGAGGACGGCCCGTCTCCGAACGCGCCGGCGCTCACCAACGCGCCCGTGAGCGTGCGCGTGAGCGTCGCGGTGGACGACCGCGGCGCGCGCCGGGTCGCGGTGTCCGCGCCGGCGCGCGCCGTGAACGCCACGGAGACGCCGCTGGCGATCCTCGCCGAGCCCGACGCGCCGCCTGACCCGGAGTCCCTCGCGCTGGGCCTCGCGCTGGACGTGCGGCGCGGGCCCGACTACCTGGGCGCGGGAGAGGATCCCGCGCGCCCGGTGGCGTCGCCTGGCGAGGGCGATTGCCTGGTGCCTCGCGCGAGCGTCGCGCGCAAAAGCGGCGACGGCGTCGGGGCGTCGCTCCGCGCGGACTCGGGCGCGCGGTCGCCCGTGCCCGCGCGGACGCGCAGTCGCGAGATTTCGCACGTGGATTACAGCCCCGAGGGGCGCACGCGCGCGAACCTGCTCCTCGCGGACGGTGCCCGGCCTGTGTCCTCTTCGCCGGCGACGGTGGTGTTCAGGCAGAGCTCTGACCGCGCGGTGTCCCCGCTCAAACCGCCGGTGGACGTGAGCGTCGCCTCTCCGACGTCGGCGCCGCGATTGGCGCCGCGACCGGCGCCGCTCCGGCGGGCGGAGTCGACGGCGTCGGCGCCGCCGCCAGACGCGAGGGTTCCCGGTGTCGCGATGTTCGGGCGTTTCGACGCCTGGCATCGCGCGCCAGCGGGAGCGGGTGACCCTGTCTCCGCGCTCGTCCGCGTGCGAACCGCGGACTCGAGCTGGTGGTCCTCCTCCGCGCGTCTGGCGGTGGGCGACGCGCCGCGCGTGCTGAAACTCCCCTTCGCGTCGCGCGGGGCGGCGAAGAAAAAACCGTGGACCAGCTGCGACGAGTACGTGGCGTCTCTCGTCCACTCGGACTGTTTTGTCGTCGGAGACGCCGCGGCGCCGCTCGTGACGGTCACGGTTCGGCCCCGGTTCACGGTTTGTAGCCGCGTGCCGGACCACGCGCTGTTTTTCCGCCAGCCCGGATCGGAAGCGACGAAGACGGTGCCGCCCGCCGGAGAAGCCGTCGCGTCGCGGTGGTCGGATGAGAAAAACGCTTCGTCTCAGTCGTCGCGCGACTTGACGTTTCGGCCCGCGCTTCCCGGGGTCTGGTCCTGGTCCGCGCCCGTCGCGATCGACCGCGTCGGGGTCACGCACGTCACGGTATCGGCCCTTCACGAGGACGAAGGTCGCGCTGCCACGCGCGGTACCGCGTCCTTCCGCGCGTACCGCGTCGCGGTTTCCGCTTCGCGCGAAACGCCAGGGGGCTTTTCGGTGGAGGTTTTCGAGCTCGGACCGCGCGACGCGGCGGCATCGGCGCCGAGTCGGCGGCGTCCGCGCGAAACGCCCGCCGCGCCTGAACCGACGAAGGCAGTCTCCCGCCGTTTGCGGATCGCGGACCCCGCGGACGTTCCCCGCGTCTCCGCGGCGCCTGTGGCCGAGTCGTCGCCGACGGCCATGCGGTTCCCGCCTCGTTTCCGGCCGCTCGCGCAGGCCATCGTGTTCGCCGCCGACCGCGCGAGCGCGGCGGTGAAGAAAGCCTCGGCGACGCCGCGCTTGGCGGTGCGGGTCGAGGCGTCGGCGCCGTCCGCGGGCGTCAGCGTGGTCGTGGATGAGGACGTCCACGGGTTTCCCCGCGAACTCGCGTACGCGCGCCTCACCGGTCTCCACGCGCAGGTCAGCGCCAAAGGCGACTCCCTGGACACCCTGCGCGAAGCGGAGGGATCGTTCGCGCTCGGCGCGGCGCGTCTCGATTTGCAGACGCCGGAGACGACGGCGCGGCCGACGGTTTTCGCCGCCGGCGCGCCGGGTCTGAGCGCGCTCTCGGCGAGAGCCTCGGCGGCGTTTTCCGAGACGCGCGCCCGCGGCCAGCACGGGAACGTCCCGGACGACGTCGCTTCGTGCGCTTCGCGAGCGAACGGTGGGTCGTGGTGCGCGCGTTCCTTCTCGGTGGACGCCGCGCCCATGACCATCGATCTCAGGGAGGCGTTCGGATCCTCGGCGCCGCGCGCGGCGGCGCGCCTGGCGGCGCCTTTTGCCGCCGGCGCCGCCGCGTCGCCGGCGCCTCCGATTCCCGCGTCGCCCGCGGCTCCGACGCCCGCGGCTCCGGCTCCCTCAGCGCCGCACCTCGGGTTCCAGTCCGTGCGCGTCGGCCGCATCGATGCGGTGGTCTCCTTCGCTGCGCTGCCTTTCCTGCCCGCGGGCGTGCGGAGCATCGGCGCCGTCGACCGCGCGCGCGTCGCGCTGCGCGCGTTTTCGCTTCCGTCCGACGCCGCGCGCCGCGGATCGACGGCGGCGTCGGCGTCGCGAAACGGAGCGGACGCGTCGTCTCCTTTCTTCCCCCCCGATGTGGTCGCGCGACTCGCCGCGCGGCATTACCTGGCCGAGTCCGCGTCGCAGATCGTGCGCCTGGTGGCCTCGAACAAGCTCCTGGGCGACCCCGCGCGTCTGTGGGCGGAGCTCGAAGCCGCGACGCGCGAGCTGGTCGAGTCGCCGATCCGGGTCGGGTCGGCGACGCGCTTCTCGCGCCGCGTCGCCGCCGCCGTCGCGGCGTGGGCCAAGACCATTTTGCGGCACGCGCGGCAGGTCACGTCCGAGATGGAGGAGCGGTTCGAGGCGGCGAAGCGGCAGCGCATCGAGCGGCTGCGTTCGAGGCGCATCGCGGACGACGAAGCGGACGACGACGACGCGGACGGATCCGTTTCGAAGGAACGCCGCGGAGAGAAGGAAGCCGACGCGGAGAGAAAAAAGAGCGCGGCGGATCCCGGCGTCGTCGCCGGCGTCGTCGCCGGCGTGCTCCGCGCGGCGGGACACCTGGTGGAGGGCCCGCTGCAGGGCGCCGAGCTCAGGGGCGTGACCGGACTGGTGGAGGGTGCGGCGGAGGGCGTGTTTGGCGCGGCGGCGGCGACCGCGAACGCCGCGCTCGCGCTCGCCACCGATCTGGCGGACAAACTGGAGACGTACGGATTTGGCGAGGAGGAGGAGGATGGCGAGGACGCGGACGAAAACGAAAAAGAGACGTACGAACGCTCGCGGGGTCCCGGCGCGCGTCGCCGGAGACGGCCGCCGCCGCGACTTCGCGCGCCGCGCGCGCCCCCCGCGTCCCGCCTTGAGCCTTGGAGGCCTTACTCGTGCGAGTAGGTGAGGCGAGACGATACACAAGCAGGTATGGTAGCGCGTTCGATGCTTTTAGTGCGACAGTATAGCTCAGTAGCGAAGGGGAGTGAACAGTACGCGACTCGAGGCGTAATCACAAGAGGAACGAAAAAAAGAGCTCGCGGAACCGAAACGCAGATTTCGTGAGTGATGGCCGCGCGTCTCGCGCTGCGCCGCGCTGCGCGCGCGGTCGGACCCGAGTTCGACCCCGTGCGTGGATCTTATGTCTGGCTCGGCGTTGCCTGCCGCGGCATCGATGGGTGGAGGGGCGTGACGACGGCGGCGAACGAGTTGCGCGTCGGCGCGATCGTCCAGAAGGGTGGCAACCTGCTCCAAGTCACCAAGCACAGCTACACGCAAGGCCAGGCGCGGTCTTCGGGAAACGTTCAGGTGGAGTATCGCGATTTGCGCACCGGGGGAAAGGTTCAGGACCGCTTATCGCCGTCGGACAAGGTCGAGCGCGCTTCGCTCGAGTCGGAGGAGTACGATTATCTGTACGACGACGGCACAATCGCCACCGCCATGCATCCCGTTTCGTTCGAGCAAATCGAGTTCCCTTTGGACGAACTCGGCACCACCGCACGGCGGTTTCTCGCGGAAGGGTGCGTGCTGAAAGTGCTTTCGTTCGAGGGCGAACGCATCAGCGCTTCGTTACCGGACGAGGTGGAGTTGGAGGTTGTGGAGGCGGACCCCAGTGTCAAGGGAGAGAGCCAGGACAAGCAGTTCAAGGCGGCGAAGGTCGGAGAGCACGACGCGGTCGTCCGGGTTCCCGCTTTCGTCGAGGCTGGCGACCGAGTCGTCGTCGACACGAGCAGCGGGAATTTCGTGCGACGCGTGCGATGATCTCGATTCTCGAATCCTCGGGCGATCGACGGCGAATCCCAGAATGGCGGTTGCGTTTGAAAGAAGTTAGTTCGCGACCACGACGCTTTTACAGATGAGTCGAACGTTCCCGCGCAACAGTCCAAGGCTCGCGCGACACCGCCTGCCGTCGTGCCGAGATGGCCGGCGGGTCTGGAAGCTCCAAGGGGGGCGATCGCGTGCAGCACTTCACCGTGGGCAAGGAGAAGTTTCGCGTCGGAGATACCATCACCCTGCGCCCTCCAACTGTGGATGCGAATCCGTTCATCGCTCGGATACACGAGGTGCGCAAGACCAAGTCGAACGCGCTGAAGCTGTACGTGTCTTGGTTCTACCGCCCCGAGGAGGCGCGCGGCGGGCGCAAGGGGTTCCATGGCGACAAGGAGCTGTTTCAGTCGGACCACTTCGACTGGGTCACGCCGTCCGCGGTGAACGGCAAGTGCAACGTACACAGCCTGCGGGAGTACCAAAACTTGGATCAGGTGAGGGAGTTTGACTTCTTCGCGCGATTTTCCTACCTCGCGGCGCGCGGCGAGTTCAAGCCGGACCGCGTGCCGGTGTACTGCCGGTGCGAGATGCCGTACAATCCCGACCTGTTCATGATCGAGTGCGAGGGGTGCGAGGAGTGGCACCACCCTGAGTGCGTGCAGCTCACCAGGGACGAGGTGGAGAAGATGGCGCACTTCGTGTGCGCGGAGTGCACGAAGCACCACATGAAAAAAGGGAAGCACAGAGCCCGGCGCCCGTCCTCGGACGACCCGGATGGCCCCTCCGGGAAGAAACGGCGCACCGGAGGCGGAGAGTGAGAGGTGATTCTTCGCGCGTTCGCGATGATCAGCAGACTACTGATTTGATTGGGACGACTCACACGAGCGAGCTTCTTGCTTTTCTATCTCTATGCTCCTCTACTACTAAACCTACGAGGCGTGCGTATCTACGCCGCGCCCGTCTAAAAAAGAATCGCGCCGGCTCTCGCCGCTTCACGCCCCCGAGAACGCGTCCTTGTGCCCGTCCTCGTCCCATTCGCCCTTCTTCATGAGCTCGTCTTTCTGCACGGCGGCCATCTTCCCCGCGAAGCGCGCGGCGGTCCGCAGCTTGGTCATGCGCACGCGCATGGTCAGCCGCTTGGCGATCTTCACGACCTTCGGGTTCCGGCTCAGCGCCATCATCTCCATCGCCTCCATGCCACCCTCGTTCTGGAACTCCGCCTGGTTCTCCTCGGTGAGCGCCAAGTTCGCGAGCGCGGTGACGGCTTCGTCCTCGCAGTATTTGTCCCCCGACTTCGCCAGGGCAATGAGCGGCGCGAACACCCCGAACTCCACCATTTTCTTGCCGTTCTCCTCGTGCAGCGAGAGCTCCGCAGCAGCCTTCGCGGCGTACCGCCTGATGTCCTGGTCGCGACTGCGGAGCATGCGCACCACCGCCTCGACGGCGCCCACGCGCCCCGCGAGCGCGCGCAGGTGGAAGTTGGAACAGAGGTTGCGGAACCCAAGCGCGGCAACGCGCTGGTAATCCTGCATGTCTTTGCGCGCGTGGCTTCCCACTTTGGACATGTCCACGAAGAGTTGGTACGCACGGTGCTTCACCAGGCGCACGCGCAGCATCTTGTTCGCCGCGCAGTTCGCCACGCACAGGGCCGCTGCCAGTTTGCGCCCGGCGATGCTGTCGTTCGCCTTGGCGAAGATGATCGGCAGCTTGTCCGTCTTGGCGAGCATGTCCGAAAACGCAGGCGCCTGCGCTAACCTCGCCACCGCCATCAGGCACCAGTTCTCCACGTCCGTGTCGTCCGTCTTGGTGATTCGCGCAAAGAAGAACTTCACCAGTTCCTCCACGGTAAGCTTCTCCTGGCACATCTGCTTCGCGCAGTACGCGTCGTCCGCGAACCTGCCGTACGCCAATATGCCGAACTTCATCGTCTCCGCGTCTTTGCTCTTCACGAAACTCCACACCTGGTCGTGGATGCTGGCGTCCACGATCTTGACACGCACGTTCTGGTTCCCGCCGGCTGCGGCGAAGTATCGCGCCGTGACCCGTACCAGCCTCCTGTCCTTCTTCTGCTTCGCGATCGCACCGCATGACATCAGAAAGTCGGACGTCGCGAGAGCCTCCGCGCACCCGCTCGTTTCCGAAGCCTGCGACAGGGTTGCCGCGCAAACCAGCGCGGTGCGTCGGAGCACCGCGTCTCGGGATTGCGCCCAGGTGTGCAATTTCGGGACGATCTTGCCCGACCTCATGACCGCCGCGGGAACGATGGCGTCGTCTCCGACCGCGAGCAAGAGATTCAAGGCTTTCTTTGCGTCCTTCGGTTTCTTGGCGATCACGAGCTTTTGAAGTACGTCAGGCAAGTCATCGACCGAGGTCTTTCTCTTGCGGCAAAGCGAGAAACACGACAAGACGCCCATTGTGGCTGTTCGAACGAAACGAGGCCCCCACGCGCGTTCCTTTCCCGTCCCCGGAAAGGTATGAGCCTCGGCTCCAGGGAAACCCCCGTCCGAGCTACTATCGCCACCCGAATCCCCACGCGACGCCGGACCTCCAGAGTGACCACCCGCCGCGCGCCGCGGGAGTAGGGGAACGAATCCCAAAAGTCCGCTCAGCACCACTTTCGCGAAAGTCGCGAAATGTTTGAAACGTGGCTGTCAAATCGGTCCCCCTCCACACTGTGACAGTCGCAGGATTCCGCGCAAGCGTGACTGGACGTAGGACCATGTCCATCGATGTGGATGCCCTGCGCATGGCACTGCAGGCGCAACGCGCGGGGGCCGAAGCTGCGCTCGTTGACCTCGAAGCGGCCGTGAACGCTGGAGTTCGTGCAACGGGGGAAGTCTCCTCCTCGCCTGAAGTGGACGAAGCGGCGGTCCGTGCGTTAGCAACGACTGTGCTGGATGACCTCGCAGCTTGGAGCGAGATGTGGCGAGGAGTTGCTAAACGTCCTGTCGCCTCCGCCCCCGCCCCCGACTCGGCCCTGGGAGGGGGGGGCTCCGAAGGACCCAGGAAGATGCACGGCATTTCCATGACCATGGGCGGTCTCTCTCTTGGGGAACTCAAAAGCGCCATCGGCACGAGGAAGAGCGCGCCTTCCGCGATGGAATCCTCGGAAGAGAAGGCGAAGACTGGTGCCGGAGTGGTTGTGGTGCCCATGCGCGAACCGGTGGCAGCCCCAGCCACGGGAAAACCCGCGTGGATGGTGGAGTTGGCGGCAAAGAAGAAAGCGAAGGAGGACGCCGAAGCGGCGAAGCTTGGCCTGTAGACGATCGTGCTTGTATTCATGCCCTGGTACCTATCTCGAAATGTTCACCGTCCTCTTCCCGGCCTGGGGGCCATGCATCCCTTAACAGCTCCTGCGAGCCATCCCCCCGGTCCCTTGGGTGGTTCAGCCGCGCCGGCGTCTCTCAGCCCTTCTGGTTCAGCTAACATGCGAACTTGCCACTGCAACTCGGAAACGCGCTTCTCCGAAGCTTCGAGTTTCCCGGCCAACTCTGCGGCGAACCCTTCGGCGGCGGCAACGCGCTTCGCCTGCGCTGTCTGCTGCGCCTTCGAGGACTCAGAAGTCGCCGTATCGCGATCGCGCTCCGCTAGGCCGCGTTCAGCAGCCTCCGCGCGCGCGTTCGCGTCAGCCGCGGCGCGACGCGCGGCGGCGAGCGCTTCCGCGTCCCCCTCGCGCGTCGCCTCTGCGAGGCGCTCGAGGTCCGCGGCGATGGCTTCCAGGGAAGGCACGGCGGCGTTGCCAGACCCGCCGGGACTAGAATCGTTGACTTCTTCGGACGCCCCGAACGCCCACGACCATAACGACCCCTCGTTCCCATCTCCTAATCCGTTAGAGGTCCCCGGGTTGCCGGCTCCGGTCTTCCCGCGTACCCTCGCCGCGGCAGTCGCCAAGCGCGCCAGCGCCGCAGCGTCCTCGGCGCGCGGCGCCGCGGCTGACGCTGTTTCCGGGCGCTTCAAGGCCTCGGTCAGTCTGGCGATTTCGGCACCCGCGTTGGCGACGGCCGCCTTCGCGGCCGCAGCCTCGGCCTTCGCCGCGCGCGCCTCGGCTTCCGCGCGTTCGGTCGCCGGCCGCGTTTTCCTCGCCTCCGCCATCTCCTCGGCGGCGGCGGCGCGGCGGTGCGCCTCCGCCGCTTCCGCGCGCGCCGACTCCAGAGCAGCTTCCCCCTCAGCGGCCACTGCGCGGGCAGCCTCGAGCTCACCGCGGAGCGCTTCCGATTCCCGCTTTGCCTCGTCCATCGCGGCCTCTGCCTCCTCGATGGCCTCGCCAACCGCCTGCGCCATCTCCGCGCTCGGCGTGTTGGCGGCTTTCCGCTGCGCGGACTCCGCGGTTTCGCATCGGGCGAGTAGCCGCGCCTCGGTTTCCTTGAACGAAGCCTGCAACGCGGTGAACCGTCGGTTACGTTCCTTGCCGGCAGCCAACGCGTCCGCGGCAGCGGTCGCGGCTTCGTCCGCGCGAGTCTCGGCGTCGCGCGCGCGTTGCTCTGCAGCCGCAGACTCGAGAAGCGCCGCGTCGCGCGCCGCCGCAGCCGCCGTCGCCGCCTCGGCGTTAGCCTCGGCGTCCTTGGACGCCGACTTCAACGCCTCCAGTTCCGCCGCAATATCCGCCGCCTCCTTCTTTGCCGCGGTCGCACGTGTCGCCGCGGCAGCCGCAGCCCCGGCGGCGCGCTTTGCAGCCTCCTCCGCGCGTTCGCGGCCTTCAGTCTCATCCATCACTGCCGCGCGCGCCTCTGTGAGCGTCGCGGCGAGCGACGCGAGTTTTTCCTCGGCGGCGGCGGCGCGCGCCGACGCCGCAGAGCGGTCCTCGCTCGTGGCCGTGGTCTCCTGCTCGAGCTCAGAAACACGCGCCTCGGCGGCGGACGCGCGAGCCTCGAGCCGCTCACGCATCGCCTCCGCTTCCTCGAGCTCGGTTTCCAGCGATGCGACTCTGGACTTTGCGGTGTCCAGCTCGGCGCGGGCGGATGCGGCAGCGGCCGAAGCCTTCTCCACCTTCTCATTCGCGGCTTTCTCAGCCGCCGCCGCGCGCTTCTCAGCCACCTCCGCTTCTCCTTTGGCGTTCTCAGCCTCTTCGCGCAGAAAAGCGCTCTCCGCACCGGATCCCTCATCTTCCAGCTCGCGTACGGTCTGGGCGTTGCGCGCCTCCGCAAGCAAGGTCTCGAGGTCGGTGATCTTGGCCTCGAGCGCCGAGGTGCTCGCGGTCGCGTTTTCGAGCTCGGTTCGCATCCGCGCCGTTTCTGCCTCAGCCTCGCTGACTTTCCCTTCCATCTCGTCCAGCGACTCCGCCATGCGCTGGTTCGCCGCGCGCTGCGCATCAAGTGCTATCGCCTGGGCCTCTTTCGTGGGAGTGGGGGTCATGGCAGCCTCCGCGGGCGTGCTCGGCGGCGGCGTGTCGGTCCGCGCCAGGGCGGCGACGGCGGCGTCCTCCTTCGCCGCCTTCAACTCCGCGCGGGTCTCCTCCAGCTCGCGGAGCGCCTGCTCCGCCCCAGCCTTCGCCTTCTCAACCTCCGCAGCCACCTCCGAGGCTCTCGCGTCCGCCTCCATCGCGCGTGCATCCGCCTCCGCAGCCTTCGCAGACGCGTCGCCCGCTCTGGACTCTGCTTCGGCGCGCGCCTCCCGCTCCGCGGCGAGCTCGGCTTCAGCGGCGGAGGTGTCCTGCGGCGTCGGCACCGCCGCCTCGGCGGTATCGGCCGCCTGGCGCGCCTCTTCGAGCGCCTGCTTGGTTCCCTCGAGTTCTTTAGCGGTCTCCTCGAGTTCTTTGGCGATGCCCTTGCCCTTTTTAACCGCGCGCGAGAGCTTCTCCTTCTGGTCGGCGACGGCGGCGCGGGCCTCCTCGAGCTCGCGTCGCAGCTTCTCCTCGGCCGCGGGGTTGACGGCGCCGGTGCCGTCCCCGGCCCCCTCTGGGGCGGGGGCGGGGCCATCCCCTGCGGCCGCAGACGTAGATGCTGCCCTGACGGCCTGCATGGCGAATCGTTTGGCATCGTTTCGAGCCTCCTCGGCCTCCTCGCGCGCGTCGCTGACCTGTTTGTCGAGGCGCCCGATCTCCACCCTGGCCTGTCGGAGGGACGCGCGGAGCGCTTCCACCTCCTCGGCGTCGGCAGACGCGGCCGCGGCCGCGCCCACGAAGGCACTCGCAGAGCCCCCCTCATCGACGTCGTCGTCTCGGGTCGCCGCGGCGAGGTTGCTCGAGACCTCGTTCCACGTGCTCTCCGTCGCCGAGTCCAGCTTGTCGAGACCCTCGTCCACCATGTCCCCGAGTTTCGAAGCCTCGACTTTGGCACGTTCGACGCCCTCCTGGAGCTGCTTGCCGATGTCGGCGAACGAGAAGTTCATCGTACCGCCCTGATGCGTCCAGTGGACGTGGTCCCAGAGCTCGTGTTGCGGCACACGCGCCGCTCGGTGTGGCCCGATGAGGGTGGCGACTCCGTCGTGTTTCGACAAACACAACGGGTCGAAACTGCGACGCGCTTCACGCGCCTGCGTGTTCGGAGACAGATGACTTCAGATATTTCCAAGATGTGTCATACGCCACAGCGGAGCCATACCTGAGAGGCGCACCCTCGACGAGGTTTCGTGACCACGAGGCGCATCTCCTCGTGCGTGTCATCATGGCCGCCAGGCAGACGGCGAACCGTCTCCTCTCCCGCCTCGCCCCGGTGCGTCCACCCGCAGATCCGAATCTCGTCTGAGTATTGTTACGCCTTGCGCCCCGTTTCAAAAAAGGAACACCGTCGCGCGTCTTCGTCGCCGTGCCCGCCCCCGCTGACCGCCGCCCCCCCCGTTCCCCGCGCTCGCGCTTCACGACCGCAGAGGGGCGCTCGCGGGTTCGCCTCGGAGCCCGCGGTGTTCGTGGACAAGAACACCAAGGTGATCGTCCAGGGCTTCACCGGCAAAAACGGAACGTTCCACAGCGAGCAGGCCATCGCGTACGGGACGCAGATGGTGGGCGGGGTGACCCCGAAGAAAGGCGGCACCACGCACCTCGGTTTGCCCGTGTTCGACACCGTCGCGGAGGCCAAGGCGAGTACCGGCGCGAACGCATCGGCGATTTACGTCCCTCCCCCCTTCGCCGCGAAAGCTATCCTGGAGGCGGTGGAGGCGGAGATGGACCTGGTGGTGTGCATCACCGAGGGCATCCCTCAGCACGACATGATCCGCGTCAAGCAGGCGATGATGACGCAGAGCAAGACGCGACTCATCGGGCCCAACTGCCCCGGGATCATCAAGCCCGGCGAGTGCAAAATCGGGATCATGCCCGGGTACATCCACAAACCCGGCCGCATCGGCGTGGTTTCCCGCTCGGGCACGCTGACGTACGAGGCGGTGTACCAGACCACGGTCACCGGGCTGGGGCAGAGCACGTGCGTCGGCATCGGCGGCGACCCGTTCAACGGCACCAACTTCGTGGACTGCCTCGAGAAATTCGTCGCGGACCCGCAGACGGAGGGCATCATCATGATCGGCGAGATCGGCGGGACCGCGGAGGAGGAGGCGGCGGAGTTTATCACGGCGAGCGGCACGGACAAGCCCGTCGTGAGCTTCATCGCGGGGCTCACCGCGCCCCCAGGCAGGCGCATGGGGCACGCCGGCGCCATCATCGCCGGAGGAAAGGGCGGCGCCGGCGACAAAATCGCCGCGCTCAAAGCCGCCGGGGTCACTGTCGTGCCGTCGCCCGCGGGGATGGGGCAGGCCATGCTGGACATCTTCAACGAACGCAAGATGCTGTAGAAGGGGTGATGGGGCGGAAATGCGTGTAATTGATATCCGTCGAAGGAGCGGCCGCGGCGGCCGAACCGTTTGCGCTTCTCGCGAGAGGTCCGCTCCCGGTCGCTACGCGAAAGCCCTCACGCGGTCGCCCCTTTGTACTCCGGGGCGTCGCCCGCGAGGAAGCCCCAGATGCCCTTCGCGCGCCGGGGCGGCGAGGGCGCGCGCGGCTCCGCGCCGCGCGGCGAGCTCGTCGCGCTGGAGCCCCCTTCGCCCACCTTCCGCGTCAGTCGGTCGAGCTGCGACCTGGTCTCCGCCAGGCTCGCCTCCAGGCGCGACGACTTCGAGCGCTCTTCGGAAAGCAGGCGACGCGTCTCCGCCAGCGCCTCGGCGACGCCGCGCGGCGACGGCGGGGAGATCTCCGCGTCGGAAGCGCGTCTCGCGTCCAAAGGCTCGCGGTCGCGCGCGTCCGAGTCTATGGACTCCGGAACCGGCGCGTCTCCTCGACGCGCGCCGCCTCTCCTGGCCTCCGTCTCCGCCGCGGAGACCCACTCCTTTTTCTTCACGGGGCTCAGCATCTTGGTCTTGGTCATCGGCAGGCGCCCGGCGGCGGGCCGCTTCAAAAAGTGCGCGTCGCCAGAGTACTTGGTCCCGTCGTAGCCGCCGAAGGCGAGCAGCGCGGTCCCCCCGCCCACGGCCACCACGCCCGCGCCCTCCGCCGCGAGCGAGGAACCATGGGCCACCTCCGCCGCGGAGGTCCACTCGAGCTCGCCGGAGGAGGGCTGGACGCGCAGCGCCACGGTGTCGCGGCAGCCGCCGCCCGCGCCGCCGCCGCCGGCGACGAACCACGCCTCGCCCGCCACCGCGCCCGCCGCGCCGGCGCGAGGCACCGGCGGCACGCCCGCCGGCGAGAGCTCGCGCCAGGTCATGGACATGGTGTCCAGCGCGAACAGCTCGCCGGAGACCTCACCGGCGCCACCGGCGGAGACGCCGCCGAACACGTACACGTCCGTCACCGCGCGCGACCCGCTGCCGAAGCTCGCCGCGACGTGCCCCGCGCGCGCCGCCGGCGCGGCGCCCGTGGTGCGCGGCGCGACCCAGGTTTTGGCCGCTAGGTCGATGACGTGCACGTCGTCCAGCAGGCGCCCGCGCCTGTCCTCGCCGCCGAACACCACGATCTTCCCGCCCGCCTCGCCGCGCACGAGCGTCGCGGTGTGCCCCCCCCGCGCGACCGGCGCGGGCCCGCGGAGCGCCAGGCGAGCCCACTCGCTCGTCTCCGTGTCCAGCACCCACGCGTCCAGCTCGGGTACGAGCTGGTCGGGCTCCGCGTTTTCCTCCTCGGCGCTCGCGCCGCGGGTCCTCGCCGGACGCGGCTCGTCCTCGTGGTACCCGCCGACCACCACCACCTTGGTGCCCCACGAGACCGCGGCGTGGCCCGAGCGTTTGCCGAACACCGCGCGGCGACCGTCGCCGCCGTCCTCGACGGCCACCGTGGCGTCGACCCTGCGCCAGGTGAGGTTCGGCAGGCGCAGCGCGAAGACGTCGCCGAGGCGCCTTCCCCCCGCGTTCCCGCCGATCACAAACACGTCGTCCCCCACGGCGGCCATGGCGTGCGCGTACCTGCCTCTGGGCTTGTGCGCGCCGCCGATCTGGTTCGTGAGCACGGTCCACGCGCCCTCCTCGGCGTCTATGCGGTCCACCGCGGGGTGCGAGCGCGCCGCCACAGTCTCCGCGCGGCGGAGGCGCTCGGCGGCTTCGCGCTCGCGCTCGCGCTCGGCGGCGAGTTCGGACTCGGCGCCCGCCGCGGCGACCGCCTCGGCGGCCGCCTCCAGCACCTCAGCGACGCGCGCCGGGTCGCCTCCGTCCGTGAACAGCGAGAACCAGTCCGGGTTCTCCTCCTCCATCGTGCTCACGTACATCCGCATCGCGTCGAGCGCGGCGGTGTCGCCGAGCTGCGTCCAGCTGCTCCATTTGGCGCTCTCGATGGCGTTCCAGCCCCACGGCTTGGGCGCGCGGCACGGGCCCGCGGTCGCCTGCTGGTACAGCGCGTACAGCAGAAGCCGGGTCTCATCAGCGACCGCGCGCGCGCCCAGGGGGGGGTTCGCCGCGAAACCCACCGCCGCGTAGAAGCGGTTGGGGAACGGGATCCGGGACGCCATCGCTTTCGTGGCACGCCGGTTCTCGGCACGCGCGAGACGAGAAAGTGAACAGGTGGCGCTTCCCGAGGGGGTCACGCGCGGGTCCGCGCGGCGATCGGGCGCCCCGGCGACGACCGACGACCGTCCACCGGCCGACCGGGACGCGGGCGAGGCGGTCGGTGACTGCTTGGCCGTGCGACGGTACCGCGGTGCGCGTCGGAGTGGCGCGAGGCGCGGTTTTCGAACGGCACGAACGACGAGGAGAAAACAAAGCAGTGTCACACGGAGATTCCAGATTCCAGATTCGTCCGGCGGTCCGCCGCTCTCTCAGACAGGCAGCCGCTCTCAGAAGGAAATTTTCGGACCGCCGCCGCCGCTGTAGCGCCAAAACTCGACCGCGCACGCCGAGATGGGCGGTTCGAAGGACCCGAGACCGAGTCGCACGCGACCTAACGTGCTCATCACCGGCACCCCGGGCACGGGTAAGTCCTCCTTGGCCGAGCGCATCGCCGCCGCCGCCGGGATGACCCAGTACGACGTGAGCAAAATCGCGAAGGCTGAGAATCTGTGCGAGTCGTACGACGAAGCAATGGACACGCACGTCATCGACGAGGACAAGGTGCTGGACCACATGGAAGAGCGTCTGGGCACGGAGGAAGGTGGCGTGGTGGTGGATTACCACTCGTGCGATTTGTTCCCCGAGCGGTGGTTCGACCTGGTGGTGGTGTTGACGTGCGACAACAAGGAGCTGTACGAGCGCCTGGAGTCTCGCGGGTACGCGGAGAAGAAGATTCGGGAAAACGTCGAGTGCGAGATTTTCCAAACCGTCGTGGAGGAGGCGCGGGAGTCGTACGCCGAGGAGATCGTCCGGGTGTGCCCTTCGAACGACATCGAGGAGATGGAGATGAACGAAAGAGACGTGATGGAGTGGGTCAACGCGTGGGGGGCGTGACACGGGAGCGTAGGAGCTGTTTTTTGACGACGACCTCGTACGTAGTCTGCGTAAAAAACTTTCGATCGTCCTCGCGCGGAGGCTAAGCTCGCGCGCGTCGTCACTCCGTTTTCCGCTCGGACACGCGCATGGCGCCCAGGTCCTTCACCACCTTCTTCATGTTTTCCTCGTACAGGTCCTCCTCGTCTCCGCTCAGGTCGTCCCCGTCCAGCAGCGGCTCCACCTTGAACACGCCCGCCATGCGCCACTCCTTGCGGAACCCGAAGCGCGTCTGCCGCAGGAGCAGGTTCCCCTTCGACGCGACGGTTGAGCCCCACGCGGCGGTTCGGAAGTGCAGCTCATCTTCCGGGAGCTCGATGTCCCCTCGTGTCATGCCGCTCATCCCCACCGAGAACTTCAGCGCGTCGCCCTCCAGCCTCCACTTCCCCGGGGACAGGGTCATGGGCAAAAACGCGCCAACCCCGACGGGCTCGGCGACGCCGCCCTCCTTGAGCTCCACCGCCACCGGGCAAAGGATGCGGCGGCCGCTCGCGCCCCACTCCGGGGGCATCCACGTCCCGCGTTCGCGACCGATATCCAGCGTGAGCTTCCATCGCGTCCCGATCAACGCCTTCCCCGCGGCGCCGGTCAAACCCAGGCGCTTCGTCACCGCGCTTCCGCGGTTGCGCGACGCGCGAACGTTGTACACGACGCCGCCGATGACGCTCCACTGGAACGCGGCGCGCGCCCACTTCTCCTTCGGGACGTCTTTCCACCACTCCTTTTCGACCCGGGCGGGGCTGAGCCCGCCCGGGTCCGAGTACACCACCCTCGAGTCGTCCGAGCCGTCGTCCGACGCGTCGAGCGAGAGGGGGATCCCGCGACGCGACGCGGACGCCGCGTCGAGCGTAGGCGCGTTCGCGCGCCGGCGGTCGCGGCTGGATAACGGGACAGCCTCCTCCGATATGGCGCGCTCGCGCTCCAGGGCTTCGAAGTAGCCGAACCCCGTGCCGTACCCGCCCGCGAGCGCAGGCTGTGCCCCTGATGATAGGGAAAGCACCACCGCCGCGCACGCCGCGGCAGCCCTCGCGCGTCCTCCCGCACCTTCGGAGGACTCGCCCCGGGAGCACGATGCCGAGGACGAGGGAGCGCTCTCCGTTCGGCACGCGACGGGGCGAGGGGCGTCACGGCGGCACCGACGCGCGCGACGCGCAGACTCGGAGTTTCCGCGCACGGACTGTAGCGTGCGGAGCATCATCATCGGTGGTGCCCTGCGACCTTACGCCCCCGATCCCCGGCTCGGCGCCGTGGATGATTGACCGGGCGAGCGATCTACGGTGGTGCCACGTGGACAGTGTAGACTACCCTGGACCGGGAAATGTCGAACGAGTCGGCACTGTTGAGCGGCAGCCAATGAAATTCAAAGGAACAGCGCACCAACACGTGAAAACAGGTGTCGCGAGCGCTCTCGTGCGCTAACAAAGCGAGCTCGAGCGGCGACGACGGGCAGTGCACACGCGCGTCCTCGTCATGGTCACGATGTTCCGCCCCGCGGCGGTGTTCCGCGCGGCGCTGCTCGCGGCGCTCGCAGCGCTCGCCGCTGCGCAGATCGTGACGGATGCCCCCCCCACGTCCCGCGGCGATCCGGATCTACCGCGGACGCGCGAGAAGTTCGCGCAGCGATCGCCATCGTGCGTGGCGTGCCAACGCGCTGTGGCGCACCTCGATGAAAACATGCTCCCACGAGTCTTCGACGAGCGCGCGAAGGCTGCGCGGGGCGGTTCGTCGGCGTACGGCGCCTTCTCCAAGATCATCGAGGAAGAGGTCTCTGCCATGTGCCAGGCGCAGACCATCCAGATGGAGCGCGACACCCGAAAGGCGTGCGTGCGCATGCTGGAATCGCACGAGGAAAAGTTCGTCAAGGCGTGGTACGAAACCGCCGTCGTCGAGGAGATGAACGCGGAGGACGAGACGAACATGAACTGGGTGATGTGCAGCCAGTCGCGAGGCATCGCCAAGGCGTGTCCTGACGAGCTCGCAGAGCTGGACGTCCCCACCCTGGTGCGCCTCGAGACGCGCCGGCGATTCGACGAGACGCGCAAGCGTAACGAAGAGGCGCGAAAGAGACGGGGCGGCGACGCCGCCGCGAAGAACCGACAAAACCCCACCGACGCCTTTTCGAAAGCGCGCGAGAGAAGCCACGAGACGCGTGCGCCGAAGAAAATGACCCAGCGGGAAATCCCGCGGCCTCCGATCGGCTCGGGGATGCTGGAGACGTTCGTGAGCTCGGATTTCGCGCGGCGCGCCATCGGCGGGCGCGACCGCGGCGGCGACGCCGACGTCACGGACGTGCTCGTGTACTTCGCGTTCCCTCGCAGGAACCCGGGGAAGCACGCGGCGACGCTGGACACGCTGAGGCACGTGTCCACTGCCATCGCGCGCGCGGCGCGCACGAGGCCCGATGTGGGGCCCAAGGTGGGCCGTGGGGGCAAGGACAACCGGGCGCTGACCCGCGGCGCGCGGGGCCCGAAATCCCCCTCCGGCGAAGTACACACCGCCGTCGTCGCCACCGTCGACGCCGAGCGCAACGAGATCCCGCACCCGTGGGGCGCCTCCATCGAAGGGCCCGCGCTGATTCTGTTTCCCGCTTCGGGGAAGGAAAAGCCCCGTCTTCTGCCGTTCCGGGACGCGGAGAGCGAGCGGGATCTGGACCGGCCGAGCGACGCGCCGACCCCCGCGGACGCGCTGGCGCTGCTCCAGCGACAAGGCGGAAGGCGGGAGACGCGCGAGGCGGCGAGCGTCGCGTTCGCGCGCATGGACCAGCGCATCCTGGAGGGCGGGGGCCGCGATAGGTTCGCGACAGACGAGCACGACGAGCTGTGAGGCGATTCCGACCAGGTGGGCACACCGGTCATGGTAGTCTATATCGTGTCGTTACGTAACTACGGGTGACGACGTATCGTGGCGCGGCGGCGCGAACGAACGACGTCCTTCTTCCGCGCCGGCAGCGCCGAATGGATTTTTCAATCCCCTGCCTGAGTCGTGGCTTGTTAGCTTTCGCGTTTCGGAAGCACGGCCATCCGCAGATGGCATCCGCGCCGTCCAGCCCCGCGGGAGGCGGTCTGCGGGTGCTGTTCGTCACCCTCGAGTTCCGCGCGTGCGCGTTTTCGGGAAACGGCGTCTACGCCCAGTCGCAGGCGCGGGCTCTCGCGAACGCTGGCCACGACGTGCACGTCGTCTCCGGCGTTCCGTCGACGGAAACAAAACAGTCTCGCCAGACGCACTACCCCGGTGATCCTCCCAACCTCGCTGTCACCGAGATCGTCCTGTCAGAACACGAGAAGTGGGGTCGCCTGGACGTGGAATGCGGCTGGCGCGAGTTCGCCGAACGAGCCGGTCCGGGTCTGGAACAGGACCTGGTGCGTGGCATAGCCGACTTCAACCCCGACGTGATCCTCGGCGTGGACTGGTCCTCTCTGCCCGCCGCGCGGAGTCTTTCGCGGCGAGTACGAAGCCTCGCGCGCGAGGATGTCGCAGATGACGAACCCGAGGGGAACGAACGACGCTCCCTCATCGCGCCCTTCGTGTACTCTAACTTCCGCGTGTTCACTCGCGGAAACGCTTCCGAAGCGCACGCCGCGCTGGAGGCTGACGCCGTCGCCGCCGCGCACGGCGTGCTCGCGCTCTCCCGCGACGACGCCGACTTTGTTGCCGAGCGCCTCTCCCCCCCCGGAATCGCCGTCGCGCCGCGCGTGGTGCTCCCGCCGCTCCGTGAGGACGTGCGTTCGTTGGCGCTGGCGGAGTCACCGAACGCGTCGACCGCGTCGGCGCGCACGTACCTGACGTGCTGCGTCCGGCTCTCGCCGGAGAAGGAGCCCGAGCGTTTCCTCAGCCTCTGCCGTTGGCTGGCGGCGCGCGACGCGCTGCGATCGGCGTCCCTTGTCCCGGTGCTGTGCGCGTCGACGCGGGGGGCGTACGCGGATTCCATGCGGTCACGCTTTGCGGAATGCGTGCGCGGCAACGAGCACCGAATCGTCACGGAGCACCTCGACGCGAACGGGCTGCGCGACGTGTTCTCGGCGACGCGCCTGAACTACCACCCGTGCCGGCGAGACGCGTACGGCATGACGATGGTCGAAGCCGGCGCGTTCAGCGCGCCGTCCGTCGCGGCGCGCGGCGGCGGCGTCGGCGCCGCCGCGACCCTCCGCGAGAAGGACGGCGCGTCGTTGGGCATGGACGTGTCCGACGCCGCGGGCGACGAGCCCACTGCCGGGTCCGACGACGACGACGAGCTCGCTCACGCGGAGGTTCTGAAACACGCGCTCGACCGCGCGACGCTCGAGCGCGTCGGCGCCGCCGCGAAACGGGCGGCGACGGCGTGGGACGAGGCGGCCAACGCCGCCGCCGTCGCGCGCGCGCTCCGCGCCGCCGTGGCCGCGCACAAGGCCGCTCCTGGAGACGCCCTCGGCGATCGACGGTGGCGCCTGCCGTCGCGCGAAGACGCGGAGCGGCTCAGGCCGCTGTGGCGGGACGCGACGCTGGCGGTGTGGAGCGGGGGGGAGTGGGTCGCGCTTCAGCACGCCGCGGCGTGCGGCGAGACGCCGCGCGCCGAGAACAGCCCCGAGTGGCGTCTCGGGTCGGGAACGACCGCGACTCGCGTGGTGGTTTTGACCGCGCACAACCCGATGGGGCGTTCCCGCGACGCGGGCGCGAACGACGCGGCGACGCGAACGCTCGTCCGCGAAGCGCGCGCGTTGCTGGAGGACGGGGTCTTCGAGGACGCGCGTCCCTGCGTCTCGGTTGACGCCGTCGGCGGCGCCGCCGCTTGGTCCGAGCCCGGCTTGGCGGTGACGCTCGCCGCGGCGCGCGCGTCCGACGCGTTCCTCGCCGCGGCGCGACTGGCTCGGAGCCACGGCCAGGCGGCGGTGTACGAGCTCACCGGAACGTCGGTGACGGGAAAGTGGACGCTCGCGGTTCGGCCCGTGTTCCCCGGCCTCGCCGGCTTGGCGGTGGAGGACGCGCCCTTGGTGGTGAGGCAGCCGCCCAAGTCTATGCCGACGGATCCGAGGGAGGCGGGGTGTTTCTTCGACGGAGAGACCGCGGTTCTCGGGTTGTGACGCGCGTCTCCTCGGAGACGCGTCGATGAGTCGCCCGAAGCGTCTTTCTCGTTCTACTCTCGTGTTACATCGCGCGCGTTCGTGGTCCTGGCTTCATAAAGCGCCGACTCACTCGCTCCCGCCGGAGAGCCCTTTGACAAACTTCTGAATTTCAGAAGTCACGCCTGAGACCTTCTGGAACAGGTCGTACTGGATGCTCTTCTGCCACGGCTGCGCCTCCGGGAACG
>MDSV01071781.1_pt1 | contig 28925 bp, 27 predicted proteins | sample 810851 | NCBI WGS metagenome assembly MDSV01 (sample SAMN05326640, study PRJNA326480) | marine metagenome | isolation source: seawater | place: Atlantic Ocean: North East | collected 2012 | reverse complement strand
TTGTAACAGGGGGGCTTGGTTTTGGGGGGCTGGCGTTAGCTGCATTTGCTGGCGGCGGTGCATTACTGGGTGCTGGTGGAGGTGTTGTGCATGCAGCAACAAGACCGAGTGAATCTGAAATGCAAATGAGGCGACTGTATTCTCGCTCTTAGTAGAAACGCTGCGTGAAAATAGCCCAATCACGGGGATGGATTTTAATTTTCAGTACTGTCCCCTGCTCTGTGGCTTTGTTTTCAAGGATGTCAGCATGTTCATGCAGCCAGTTAAGCGCTTTGCCTTGTTTGTGAGATAGTGTAAGGGTTTCTATTTGGAAGCCTTGTTGTAAGAATATCTCAATCTTTTCTACCAATGTATCTAAGCCCGTATTCTTAATGGCGGATGTATAGACCTCATTTGGTTTTATAACGCGCATTAAATCTTCTTTATCGTTCTTCTCCAGCTTATCGACTTTGTTGTAAACATTTATAAGGCGGCGATCATCGGGCTCGATATCAAAATCTTTTAAGATTTTTAAAACATCGTGTTTTTGGCTTTCATGGCTGGGTGCTGAGATATCTTGAACATGCAAGATGATATCAGCGTAATCCAGTTGCTCAAGGGTTGCCCGAAAGGCGACAACTAAGTGTGTTGGCAGATCCGAAATAAATCCCACTGTATCAGAGAGTATGACTGATTGACCGCTTGGTAGATCCAATTTACGCATAGTTGTGTCCAATGTCGCAAAAAGCATATCTTTGGCTAATATTTTTGAATGCGTAAGTTTGTTAAAAAGTGTTGATTTACCTGCATTTGTATAGCCGACAATGGCGACGATTGGATACGGCACTTTGTCACGGGCTTTTTGTTGCAAGTCACGGTTTTGGCGGATTTTCTCAATATCTTTTTTAATCTGGATGATACGTTCACTAATGAGACGACGGTCAATCTCGATCTGCCGCTCCCCTGGCCCACCAGTCTTCCCTGTACCGCCTCTTTGTCTTTCAAGGTGTGTCCATGAGCGCACGAGGCGTGATTTCTGATATTCAAGGGCGGCGAGTTCAACTTGCAACTTGCCCTCTTTCGTTTGAGCACGTGCGCCAAATATCTCTAAGATTAACCCTATGCGATCAATAACTTTTGTGTCCCAAGCCTTTTCAAGATTACGTTGCTGTACAGGGCTAAGGCTACAATTCATAATAATAACATCAGGTGAACCGCCCTCTTCCTGATTAATTTCTATATTAATGTTTTCAATCCAGCCCTTACCGATAAAAGTTGAAGGGGTCTGTTGACGTAAAGGAATATCAGTGCTGAATATAGTTTCTAATTCGATGGCACTGGTAAGCTCAATGGCTTCAGCGAGCTTGTCTTCAACAGGCTCGTTTATGCCTTTTAAATGTGGATGGATAACAAAAGCTTTTAACGTCATGCGCTAGACACTAACGGTTCTTAATCTATTAAGAAAGAGCAATTATTTATGCGTCTTCATCTGCTTCGTGAAGAGACAGCGGGCCATTAGGCATGATCGTCGATATCGCATGTTTGTAAACTAGCTGTATGTGAGATTCACGTTTTAGAAGCAAAGAGAAATTATCAAACCAAGTGACAATACCTTGCAGTTTGACGCCATTTACTAGGAATACTGTAACGGTTAATTTGTCTTTTCTTATTTTATTAAGAAATACATCTTGTACATTATGTGACTTATCTGTCATCTTCACCTCAAAAATCGTTTTTAATCAAGTATAACAAAATAGAACATCTATCAAGTAAAAATGTCTTTTATTTACAATAAACGGGTGTTTTTTGTTGTTATATCCCTAAAATATCAATATTAACGGAAAATAGTTTCTCTACTTTATGGGCATTTTCTTGTGCCGCTATGACAATTATTATGTCTTTTTCGAGAATGAGCGTATCCCCTTTGGGTATAATGAAGTCATTATCTCTCCATATACCACCTATACGAATAGCTTCAGGGAGATTAAGTTCCAAAATTGTTTTATTTGTTATAGATGCCGTTGCGGATACTTCAGCTTCTATAACCTCGGCAAACCCATCATATATGTTATGAGCACCACGAATGCGGCCTTTACGGATATGTTGTAGAATTTTTGACACAGTAATTGTTCTCGGAGAGACGAGTGCATCAATGCCCATGAAGCTCGTTAGGTCTGCATACATTTTTTTATTAATTAAAGCGATTGTTCTTTCGCAGCCATATTGCTTTGCAAGTAATGAAGCGAGAATATTATTTTCATCATCATTGGACACAGAAATAAAAGTTTCTGTACCTGTGATATTAGCTTCTTCTAAAATCTCTTTGTCTAGGCCATTACCGTTTAAAACGATTACATCGGTTAATTGTCCGCTTATAAATTCAGCTTGCTCTGTTTTTAGCTCAATGATCTTTATGTTAGTTTTTTTAAGCTCTACTTTAATACGTTTGGCTAAAGCGGCACCGATATTGCCCCCGCCAAAAATAATAATGTTATGTGCTTCAGGTTCTTCGTGCCCGAAAGCTGTTAAGGCGCGTTGCAGGTGGTCTTGTTTAACAAGAAAGTATACTTCATCGCCAACGAGAAATTGATTGTCTTGGTGCACAAGAATACGTTCTTTACCTCGGATAATGGCTAAAATTTGGGCGTTAATGTCAGGAAATAGTGTACGGAGCTGTCTGAGTGGTGTGTTAATAATCGGACAGTTCTTTTCACAATGTACCCCTACTAAATATACTTCCCCATCAACCATTGGAATAATATCTGACGTTCCAGGTACTTTAACGCGTCTCAAGATAGCTTCAGCGACTTCTGTTTCTGGTGAGATAATGACATCAATCGGCATATGCGCTCTGGCAAATAGGTTGGCCCAAGTTGGATCAAGATAATTAGTCGTCTGAATTCGGGCAATTTTTTTAGGTACGCCAAAAAGAGAATGTGCGACCTGACAGGCAATCATGTTGACTTCATCAACATCTGTGACTGCAATAATGACATCAGCATCGGCAAGTCCTGCTTCTTTTAGTGTGTCTGGATGTGAAGGAAAACCAATAATCCCATTGGCGTCCATGGCATTATTAATTGCAGCAATACGGTCAGGATTTGGGTCAATAACAGTAACGTCATTTTTTTCACGGCTAAGGTAATCAGCGATATTATAGCCAATTTGTCCACCGCCACAGATAATAACCTTCATAAACTACTTCCCATTTTCTTTATGTATTATCGCTATCCTTGTCGGCTATGCCAAGTGTTTTTAATTTTCGGTGAAGCGCAGTGCGTTGCATACCAACAAAATCAGCGGTTTTAGAAATATTACCATCAAAACGTTTAAGCTGGGTGGTTAGATAACGTGTTTCAAAAGCTTCTCTTGCTTCTTTCAAAGGTAGAGATACTGTTTGTATATCCATATGATTGTTATTGCTCGCATTGTTAGGGACGATATTCGCATTAGCAGGAATTGTTTTGTCTAAACGTCTTTTTACATCTTCTGGTAGATCATTGATTGTAATAATACGATCCTTCTTTTCAGGTGCCATAATAACAATCCATTCAACTATATTTCTAAGTTCACGAATATTCCCAGGCAAAGAAAGGCCAGATAAAGCACTTTTTAGTTCATCGTGAAATATATGTTTCGGCATACCGCCTTTTTCTGATAATTGCTGCGTAATTTGGTCTATAAGTATAGGAATGTCTTCTTTTCTTGTTCTTAAAGAAGGCATTTTTATAGGCACAACATTCAGGCGATAATAAAGGTCTTCACGGAATTTGCCTTTGCGGATTAACTCTTCTAAATCGAATGTTGTAGAGGCAATAACTCGGATATCAATCGTTGTTTCATCTAGTTTTTGATCTTGTAAAACACGTAAAAATTTACTTTGTGTTTCAAGAGGCATATCAGAGACTTCATCTAAAAATAAAGTGCCGCCATTTACGTTTTCAATCAGGCCAGATTGCTTTTTTGTACCAAATAATTCAGCCTCTATGTTGTCTGGATTTAATACAGCACAGTTAAGGGCTGTGTAGTTTTGATCCGCACGTTGACTTTTTCTATGTATAAGATGGGCCAGCAGGCCTTTGCCTGTGCCCGCTTCTCCTGAAATAAGAATGCGGCTATCGGTAGGCGCTACTTTATCTATAAGTTTGCGCAGCTTTTGCACCACATCAGATTCACCACTTAAATCAGTTTGAAAGCTATCATCTGTATTACGTTGCTTTAAGGTCTGGTTTTCTTTTTTTAGACGGGTGGCCTCAATTGCACGCTTGATAGTGATTAGTAAGCGTTCAGTCTTAAATGGCTTTTCGATAAAGTCATAAGCACCTTTGCGGATAGCTTGCACGGCTGTATCAATACTACCATGGCCACTAATCATTAAGACGGGCGTATTGATAACATCTATACTATCGAGAAGCTCTAACCCATCTTTCTCGCTGTTTTCCAGCCAGATATCTAAAATGATAAGGTCTATTTTCTTCGATGTTTTTATAAGATGTTCAGCTTGCATTGAGTGCGCTGCCTGAAGCACTTTATAGCCTTCATCGGTTAAAATATCAGAAAGTAACCCTCTAATATCTTCTTCGTCATCAATAATGAGTATGGTTTCAGACATATTACTTATCTATATATCATATTCACGAGGAATTTGTATGGTAACAACAGCACCTGATGTGAACCCTAGTTCTTTTAATTTTGTTTTTTTGATATTTTGGATTGTTAATGTGCCTTTGTGTTCTTCAGCGATACGTCTAACGATGGCTAGACCTAGTCCACTGCCGTTTTCCTTTGTGGTGATATAGGGTTCTGATATTTTTTCTTTAATCTTCTCGCTAATACCCGCACCATTGTCGTAGACAGCGATAGAAATAACATCTTTTTTCTCGTTAACGACTAATTTTACTTCCCCACCTTTTTTATGTGTTTCTTGTACAGATTCAATGGCATTTTTTAAAATATTAGTAAGTGCTTGATGTATGAGATTTGGATCAATGGTAACAGATTTTTCTTTTAATTTTACTTGGCTTTCAAGGTTTATTTCTGGATGGGCTTCCTTTTGGAACACGACAATTTCTCTACATAAATTTTCAAGGTTTGTCTTGACCATCTTAACTTGTGGCATCCGCGCAAAAGAAGAAAACTCATTCACCATATTTTGGATATCTCCAACATGTTTGATAATAGTCTCTGTGCAACTATTAAAAATCGTCAACTCTTCATCTTTGAATTTATCTTGATATTTGCGGCGTAAACGCTCAGTGGCTAGCTGTATAGGTGTTAAAGGATTTTTGATTTCATGGGCAACACGTCTAGCAACATCACCCCAAGCGGCTTTACGTTGCGCTGCTTCAAGTTCAGTAATGTCGTCGAAAGTTATGACGGCGCCCATGTCCTTATCACCAATAAAAGTAATGGCGATGCGGACGAGGAATGTACGCTTTGATCCATCAGGACGTAGCCACTGTAAATGATCTCTGCTTAATAAATCCTTATCCTCAAAGGCGTGGTCTAATGCGGCTGAAATTTCAGGAAAAATACTTAAAACATTCTTTTTGAGAAGGCTTTTCTTAGTCATTTGGAAAAGGTCAGCGGCATTATCGTTTACCAATGATATTTGGTAATTTTCATCAATGCCTAAAATACCAGATGAAACACCCGAAAGGATGGTTTCAGTAAAACGACGTCTTTCATCTAATTGGCTATTGGCATCAATCAACGCACGGTGTTGTTTGTCTAATTGCTCGGTCATATGGTTGAAAGCCCTAGCCAATGTCCTGAACTCTTCTACTTTATCTGAAACATTATCAGTAACACGCGCGCTTAAATCACCTTGTGAAACGCGTTCTGTTGTCGATATTAACTGTGCAATAGGTTTTACTAATCGCCGTGCGATCAATAAACCAATCCATACAGCTATTAATACAAGGAGTAATGATACGGTAATAAAGATAAAGGTTAGACCGAGTTGAAAGTCAGAAGATCGGTCCTGTAATTCTGAATATTGATCGACTGCTGAGCGGGTTTCTTCCAAATGTTGCAAAACCCTTTCATCAACTGGACGTCCAACATAGAAAAACAGGTTGTCTGCTGATTTTAGTTTTACAATCGCATGAACCGATTCATTATCATTTGAGTCTACTAAAACAGCTTGTTCACGCCACGGTTGAGAAACCCAACGATTTTCAAATTCATCTGCGTTAAAATCAAAAGCGAGTTCTGTTCTCGCTATGACTTTATCTTGTGCCGCATCAAACAGCACCATTTCAGGCAAGTTTCTTAAATAGCTTTGTGTTTGGATAAATCGTTGAAGATTGCTCTCATCGGAAAGTAAAAGCGCAGTGCTTCTGTCAAAGTCAGAGGCTAATGCAAGTGTGTCAGCTTTAATAACTTGTTGATGTTCACTTAAATAGGCCTCCGCCACAGTTAAAGAGTTATCAATGGCTGTTTTTACACGATCGCTAAACCAAGCTTGTATCCCAAAATAGAAAAACGCGGCCGAAAAAGTCGTCATTAAAATTGCGGGCACTGCGGCTAATATACCAAAGGTAAAAACGAGCTGTGTGTGTAGCTTAGAAGCGGCTACTCTTTTACGGCGATTACTCCAGACACTAAGGATACGCCGCCCCACTACAACGATCAGTAGCAAAAGCATGACGATATCAATATTCAATATCCATATAATTGAGTTAGGATCTTTGCTAAATGGGCTATTTGTGGCTAAAGCCACATAGGTTAAAACGCCAATTAGAATAGAAAGAATAACGATAAAAAGATCGGCTTTTGTGCTAGGACTCCGGCGTCTTAACCAAAAACGCAATTTTCGCCAATTTCGATTTTTTCGTGTTAGTAGCAAAAGAGCACTCTTTTCATCTTGAATTTACCCCTTATAATTAGCCTGTTATGGACGCAAAGACAATATTTGAGTTGCTAAAGACTAAAGGCAAGATGTTGGTTACAGCTGAATCTTGTACAGGCGGTATGATTGCTATGCAATTAACTGAGCTTGCTGGCTCATCAGAAGTCTTTGAGCGTGGTTTTGTTACCTACTCTAATCAAGCTAAAATGGATTGCCTTGGTGTGCCCCCGCAAACACTTGATAGTTTTGGTGCTGTTAGTGCCGACACGGCGGAGGAAATGGCGTTTGGCGCCTTACGTAACTCACTGGCTGATCTGGCCGTCTCTGTTACGGGTATTGCTGGTCCTTCTGGCGGTACAGTAGATAAGCCTGTTGGTCTTGTGTTTATCGGCGTGGCAGGTCGTGATATGCCTGTACTTGTAAACAAGTATGTCTTTAGTGGCGATAGATCAAAAGTCAGAGAGCAAGCCGTTAAGGCCGCCTTTAAGCAGATAAGTGATTATCTATAAAAATAATGACTATTTTGGATCGGATTTTCTCCACCAAAAATTAGAGGTATTCGTGTTTTCTTTTTTTAGGGCTTCTTGTCTGGTGTTTTCGAAATCATCTATATGATAACTAGATATTTTTCCATCTACCATGTTGCCGCGTATAGCTTCATGTGTTGTTGGGGCAGTTCCATTAGCTATTTCTTGCATAGATGCTCGAATAGCATTTGGTGAGCCTTTGTATTTACCTTCATTTGTTGCCTCTCTTATTTCTTTCACTTTCTCTAATAAACCATTTAGTTCCATTGGATTAGAATTGCCATAGTCTATATTCATATGTTGAATGGCCATAAAATCTGCTTGAGTTTCATCGGCTTCAAAACAATGGGCTTGCTCATGAAATCGTACGTAATCATTAAACATTTGATCGTAAATGTCAGGATACCCTTCTTCGAGTTTCACTTTTCCGTTTGAGAGATATTCTGTCCATTCTGCCGCAGTTGCCCCTTCATCAGGCATTTTTAGAACACAAAATGCAGCTTCTTTGGCTTCGTAATTTTCGTCGGAGCCGTAAACTTGTGTTGATGATGCAGAGCCATTTGTCACATTGCTTTCTTTATGAGGATCTATGCCACCAAAATTGTACATAAATACATCCGTGCTCCCTACGGCATTTTCAATATACGTGTCATCTACACCTATTTCCTGATATCGTTCAAAGATAATAACTCTAGTTTCTATCCCCTCTTGTTCTGCCTTTAATTTATCTTCAATGATATCAGAGTGTGTTAGTTCAACAACTTTTAGGGCGTCTCTACCATTGGCCTCTAAAGAATAAAAGCTTTCAGCATTAGCTATATTTTGAGAGCCGACCGCAAAAGCCGTAACAGCGAAAGTAAAACTTTTACTTAAATTTATAGCCACGTCACACCTACACTATTTAACCATTACATTGCTAAATAGTACTAAAATACTTTTAAAATTATGTTAACTCACATGTTGTAGATACTGGCGGCTCGGTCTTCAAAGGCTTTGACCATACGTTTAATGATCTCATCAAAGAATATTTTAACGAGCTGTTTAAGTAGCGGATTGCTAAACTCAAACGATACATAGAAATCAATGGTCGTTGTGCCGTCACCATTATCAATAAACCGCCAGCGATTATTAAGGTTTTTTAATGGCCCCGATACATAATCAACATTAATCAGCTTTGGTGCATCAAAATGTACATTGGAGCGAAATTTTTCACGAATGAATTTATAGCCGATAATAAGATCTGCAATAGCGTGTGTGTCGGATCGTTCAATAATGCGAGCGCCAACGCACCACGGTAAAAACTCTGGGTATTTATCAATAGATGCCACAACATCAAATAATTGTTGTTGAGTATATGGAAGCGTTTTTGTTTCAGTGTGGGTTGTCGCCACAGCCCTACTCCGCAGCCATTTTGGCTAAGCGCTCATTACGGGCTGTACGCATCTTCTCAAAATCATCACCAGCGTGATAAGAAGAGCGTGTTAGTGGTGTTGCAGAAACCATTAAAAAGCCTTTACCCTTAGCCATTTTTTCTAACTCTTTAAACTCATCTGGCGTCCAGAAATGCATTACAGGTGCATGTTTCGGTGTTGGCTGTAGATACTGACCAATTGTGATGAAATCGACATCTGCTGCCCGTAAATCATCCATTACTTGGCCTACTTCTTCTCTTGTTTCGCCAAGACCAACCATCATACCTGATTTTGTGAACTGGCTTGGGTCAACTTCCTTCACACGTTGCAACAGTCTTAGAGAGCGGAAATAACGTGCCCCTGGGCGGATTGTTGGGTAAAGACGTGGTACAGTTTCTAAATTGTGATTAAACACATCAGGTCGTGCATGGATCACTGTATCAATATGTTCAATCTTTCCACGGAAATCACCTGGCAAAATCTCAATCGTTGTGTCAGGACAACGGTCACGAATTTCTTTAATTGTTTGCACAAAATGCTGCGCCCCACTATCCCTTAAATCGTCACGATCAACGGAGGTAATAACAACGTGCTTCAAGCCCATCTCACGCACAGCAATACCGATTTTCTTCGGCTCCATTTCATTCAACGCATCAGGCTTACCTGTTGCAACATTACAAAATGAACAAGCACGGGTGCAAATCTCACCCATAATCATGAAAGTGGCGTGTTTTTGTGTCCAGCATTCACCAATATTTGGACAACCTGCTTCTTCACACACCGTGGTCAGGTGCATTTTTTTAACGATCTCACGTGTTTCCAAATAGCCTTTAGATTGCGGTGCTTTAACCTTAATCCACTCAGGCTTTTTCCCCATCGGACGATCAGGGTTCTTTTGTTTCTCACGGTGCCGTATTTCCGGCTTTAATAAATCTGGGTTATAAGTCATATCAATACTCTAGCTTAGTTATATAAGATAAGGCCAGCTTTTTACAATGGTTTTTCATCGCCTTGCTTTGGCACTTGTATGATGCATTTTTCTAATTTTTCTGAAAGGTTCTTTATCGGTTGTTTTGGTGTATTGGCATAGTCATAGAGTTCGTTGTTATCAAGTGCATTATTATGTTGAATCGCTTGATTTATTCTTCTGCATGTTTCGCTTTGCGCCATCTTATCTTTTTGCAAGACACTTATGCGCCAAAATAATGCAATAAAAGCTAATAACCCTCCTACTGTAAGTATATGAAGTAAGGCTTTTACAAACTTTTCTTTTGTCATTTTCTAAAAATGTATGGCTTGATCATAAGCATCAAGCACGCTCTCATGCATCATTTCCGACAGTGTTGGGTGTGGGAAGATGGTGTGCATGAACTCAGCCTCTGTGGCCTCAAGCGTTTTACCAAGCACATAGCCTTGGATCATTTCTGTCACCTCAGCGCCGATCATATGTGCCCCTAAAAGCTCGCCTGTTTTCTCATCAAAAATGGTTTTAACCATACCTTCAGGTTCACCCAAAGCGATGGCTTTACCATTAGCTATGAACGGGAATTTACCGACTTTGATTTTGTAGCCCTGCTCCTTGGCTTTAGCTTCGGTGAGGCCAACAGAGGCGACTTGTGGCATGCAGTACGTACAGCCTGGGATATTAGACACATTTAATGGGTGAACGTGCTTTTGACCGGCGATTTTATCAACGCAAATAATGCCTTCATGTGAGGCTTTATGGGCTAACCATGGTGCCCCTGCAACATCACCAATAGCATAAACGCCCTTTTCATCAGTTTCACACCATTGGTTCACTTTTATTTGGTTACGATCCACTTTGACTTTGGTTTTATCAAGGCCAACATTTTCAACATTACCAACGATACCAACGGCCATAATGACTTTGTCAAATTCTTGAACTGATGATTTACCGTCAGCTTCGATAGTGGCTTTAACGGTGTCTTTTTGCTTATCAAGCTTGCTTACTTTGGCGTTTACAATAACTTTCATGCCTTGCTTTTCAAAGGCTTTCTTGGCCATAGCAGAGATTTCAGCGTCTTCGACAGGTAGAATGCGATCCATCACTTCAACGAGTGTTACTTCTGCACCCATATTGAGGTAGAAGCTGGCAAATTCCGAACCAATAGCCCCAGAACCAACAACGAGAAGTTTCTTCGGCATTTCAGACGGCACAAGTGCTTCTTTATAGCTCCAGATCAGTTTCCCATCCGGTTCCATCCCTGGTAACACACGCGCCCGCGCGCCCGTAGCGACGATAATATGTTTAGCTGAGAGCGTATCTTTACCATTAACAGAGAGCTTGCCGCCGCCTAATAATTTTCCTTCGCCATTAAAAACAGTGACTTTGTTTTTCTTCAATAAATGTGCGATACCGCCAGTAAGCTGTTTTGAAACCGCACGAGAACGTTCAACTATTTTCTTAAAATCAACTTCTATACCTTTGATTTTAAATCCAAATTGATCGGCATGTTTTAGTAAATGATGAATTTCCGAAGAGCGTAATAACGCCTTTGTTGGTATACAGCCCCAATTAAGACAGATACCGCCTAAATGTTCTTTTTCGACGAGTGCCACAGACATTTTGAGCTGTGCTGCACGAATAGCCGCAACGTAACCACCTGGGCCACCACCAATTACTACGAGATCAAATTTTTGTTCAGTCATAAGCTTATTATCCAGTCTTTTGTGTTAAAGGATTTATACAGAAATTGAGCCGTTTTGCAATGTCTTGCGCTAAATCAGCCGCAAAAAGATGGTGATCGGGTAAAAAGATCGTTTCAGTATCAATTTCAACGACATTGACACCCTTTTCTTTGTTTTCTTCAACGATCTGATCGAGCTCATTTTTGAGATTTGTAAGATATTGAAGATCAACACCGTTTTCAAAGCTTCTTTTACGTGATCTGATACGTTTAAGCTGGGTTTCTGGCGATACTTGCAAGTAAATAAGTAGGTCAGGATGACCAAAACGGTTCTCTATATAGTCGAATAATTTACATACGATCTCATAGCCTGCGGGATCAGAGCCATCCTTAAACAGCATGCGGGAATAGGCTTTATAATTATTTGTGGCTTGATCTAAGACGTTAATCTCAGTTGGCAGGCATTTCATTTGTATTTCGGCGAATTTAGACAGCATAAAAGAAATTTGTGCAGGAAATTTATAGCCATCAAAATCTTCATACATTTGTGCCAAAAATGGATTGTCACCAAGATTCTCATAGATGCAATTATAGCCGATTTCTTCAAAGACACGGCAAAGGGTTGTCTTCCCCACGCCCATACCTCCGAGTAATTCAATCCGCATGTTTCTTTATAGCAATAAAGACGCTGGATTCTCAATATAGTTTTTGAAATGTTGCAGGTATTCGGCACCTACTGCGCCGTCCACCGAGCGGTGATCCACAGATAATGTACATGTCATAAAGTTACCGATTTTGACTTGTCCATTATCAACATAAGGTTTTTCTTGCCCCGCACCCACTGCCAAAATACATGATTGTGGTGGGTTGATAATGGCTGAGAATGTTTGAACACCAAACATACCAAGATTAGAGATCGAGAATGTACCGCCTTGGAATTCTTCAGGCTTTAATTTACCTTCACGGGCACGGCCAGCAAGTTCTTTAATCTCATTAGAAATATCAACAAGGCTTTTATCTTCAGCCTGTTTAATGATTGGTGTAATAAGGCCATTATCTGTCGCAACGGCAACGGCAATATCAGCATGTTTAAATTGCAAGATAGCCTCATCTGTCCATGCAACATTGGCCGCTGGATAGGCTTTTAATGCGTTGGCAACGGCTTTAATAACAAAGTCATTCACTGATATTTTGAACGCACCATTTGACATGTCATTAACTTGCTTACGTGTGCTTAAAAGATTGTCGATCTGGCATTCTATAGAAAGGTAGAAATGTGGAATTGTTTGCTTACTCTCAAGCAAGCGATTAGCAATCACTTTACGGATGCTAGAGTTCGGCAGCATTTCATATTCCATACCCAACTGATCGGCGAGTTTACGAGCGCCTGTTGCTGGGCCTTTTGGCATAGAAACTGCCCCGCCTGCCTTAGCATTTTCAACATCTGCTTTTACAATACGACCATGTGGACCAGAGCCTTGTATGTTTGAAAGATTTACATCTTTATCCGCCGCAATGCGTTTTGCCAAAGGTGAGGCAAAGACACGGTCGCCAGAAGAGCCAGCATTAGTCATCCCCGACTGGATCGGGGATCCAGAAGGTTTTTCACTGGATGCCCGCTCGGGGGCGGGCATGACAGTATTTTTTGGCGCATTATTAGCTGTTTTTGCTGTTGCCTCTTTAATGGCGTCCTTGCTTTCGCCTTCTTCTAAAAGAATGGCAATAACAGCATTTACTTTAACGCCTTCGGTACCAGCCTCAACAACGATTTTGCCAATCGTACCTTCATCAACGGCTTCAACTTCCATCGTCGCCTTGTCTGTCTCTATCTCAGCGATTACATCACCAGCTTCAACCGTGTCGCCTTCTTTTTTTAGCCATTTGGCAAGCTTCCCCTCTTCCATGGTTGGGCTTAGGGCTGGCATCGTAATGTTTATGGGCATAATTATTTGATCCTATTTGTAACAAACTTTTTTGGCTGCTTCGATGATATCATGCACTTGTGGGATCGCAAGCTTTTCTAGGTTAGCGGCATAAGGCAATGGCACATCCTTGGCGCATACACGTGCTACAGGCGCATCTAAATAATCAAAAGCGTGCTCATTTACAAGAGCAGCAATTTCCGAGCCTATGCCAGCAAATGGCCAGCTTTCCTCAACAGAAACAATACGATTTGTTTTCTTCACTGACTCAATGATTGTCCAACGGTCAATCGGACGGATTGTACGAAGATTGATAACTTCTGCATCAATACCCATTTCAGCCAATTCTTCGGCGGCTTGTAGTGATTTACCAACCATGATTGAATACGCCACAAGAGTAACGTCTTTACCCTCACGTTCGATTTTGGCACGCCCAATTGGCAATACGAAATCTTCAGACGTTGGCACATCAAAGCTTTGTCCGTACATAATTTCATTTTCTAGAATAAGTACAGGATTTGGGTCACGGATTGCTGCCTTCATTAAACCTTTTGCATCCGCCGCATTCCAAGGGGAGACAACTTTCAATCCTGGGATATGACCATACCATGAGGCATAACATTGTGAGTGTTGAGCACCCACACGTGCAGCCGCACCATTTGGCCCACGGAACACGATTGGGCAACCGAGTTGGCCGCCAGCCATATAAAGTGTTTTAGCGGCAGAGTTGATAATATGGTCGATCGCCTGCATGGCAAAGTTCATCGTCATAAATTCAACGATAGGGTTAAGACCACGGAATGCCGCTCCCGCCCCAATACCAGCAAAACCGTGCTCGGTGATTGGTGTGTCGATGATACGCTTAGGTCCGAATTCTTCTAATAAGCCTTGAGATACCTTATAAGCACCTTGATATTCAGCAACTTCTTCGCCCATAAGGAATACATTCCCATTACGGCGCATTTCTTCCGCCATACCATCTCGTAATGCTTCACGCACTGTTTGATTAACCGTATCGGCCATGAAAGACGCTTCATCAAATGGCTCAGGCGGCAAGACATGACCTTGTGCATATAAAATATCACGATCTTTGATTTCTTCGCCTTCAGGTTGAGACGCATCGCTTTGAGAAACTGCCGCTGCTGCATCTTCTTTAGATGCTTTTGATTTCTTTGCTTTAGGTGCAGGGACATCATTATCATTAATAGCGTCTTTGCTTTCACCTTCTTCCAAAAGAATAGCAATACATTCATTTACTTTGACGTTTTCAGTCCCTTCAGCAATCACGATTTTGCCAATAATGCCTTCATCAACGGCTTCAACTTCCATGGTGGCTTTGTCGGTTTCAATTTCGGCAATGACATCGCCTGCAGAGACAGAGTCCCCTTCTTTCTTAATCCATTTGGCAAGCTTGCCCTCTTCCATAGTAGGGCTTAGGGCTGGCATTAAAATATCTATTGGCATATTAGTTTCCTTGCTCTGTCAGTGTCACCGATTACTTCTCCTGCAATACGGGCATGTCTTTCTAAACTATCTTGTTTTGTTTCTGCGGGTGTCTCGTCATTCTTAACCATTTTTTGACGGAAGATGTTGCTCAAAAGAATAACACGTTTTATACCTCCTTCAACGCCATAGGTCTTTATATAAATTTCGAAACATCTCTTAAGATTATTATCTGCAGAATCCCTAGATAACTCTGCGTATTCTGGATCAGCTGTAACGGCCATCTTCAATTCTCCTTATTGTGCAGCAACCAAAACATCTGTCCAAAGTTCAGATTCGTCTGGCTCAGGTGATTCTTGTGCAAATTCTGCAGCTTCTTTAACGATCTCACGAATGTCCTTATCAACTTTTTTAAGATCAGCTTCAGAAACGCCCTCTTTCATTAAAAGTTTTTTCACTTTTTCAATCGGATCATTTTCTTTTTGCTCTTCAAGCTCTTCTTTTGTGCGGTACTTCGCAGGGTCAGACATAGAGTGCCCACGGTAACGATAGGTCATAACCTCCAAGATATAAGGTCCATTGCCTGAGCGCACATAATCAAGGGCTTGCTCTGCGGCTTCACGGACTTTTAAAACGTCCATGCCATCAACCTGCTCACCTGGGATGCCAAAACCTTCACCACGTTTATAAAGTGTGCCTGCTGCATGGCGTGCACAAGATGTACCCATGCCGTATTTATTGTTCTCAATCACATAAAGTACAGGTAGTTTCCAAAGGGCGGCCATATTATAGCATTCAGCTACCTGTCCCTGATTGGCAGAGCCGTCACCCATATAGGCCACACAGACCCCACCATCATTCTTATATTGATGTGAGAAGGCCAACCCTGTTCCAAGTGCTGTAGAAGCCCCTACAATCCCGTGGCCACCATAGAAGTTCTTATCACGAGAGAACATATGCATAGAGCCACCCTTGCCGTGAGAATATCCACCAATACGACCTGTTAGCTCGGCCATAATGCCTTTAGGATCCATGTCACAGGCGAGCATATGCGCGTGGTCACGGTAAGTGGTGATAACAGAATCTTGAGGTAATTGTGCCGTCTGAATGCCTGTTACAACCGCTTCTTGCCCAATATAAAGATGGCAAAAACCGCCAATTAATCCCATACCGTAAAGCTGTCCTGCTTTTTCTTCAAAGCGGCGGATAAGGAGCATGTCGTAATAAAATTTTTGGAGGTCCTTTTTTGTCGGTTTAAAAGCCGTATTTTTCTTTTTGCTAGACACGAAGATAACCCTCTTTCGTTAATGAATATTCTTGCCTTTTAATAAGGGATTTGACTGCCTTTTGCCAGTAACAATGATTTTGCACTGCAGCAGATTATTTTTTGAAGATTTTATGTTTAACGTTGTCACCATTTTTAATGCCGAGTGCATCTGATAACCCGCCATTTATTTCTAAAACTGCCTTAACAGGAACTTTTGCCCCTTTAGGTGTTTCATCCAGTGGCTGTCTGTTTTTATCAATATGAACGATATCGCCATTTTCATTAATGAAAATAATATCCAGAGGAATATAGGTGTTCTTCATCCAAAAAGCCCGCATGCCAACATCTTCAAAAATAAAGAACATACCTTCATCTTTTGGCATACTTTCTACATTCATCAGACCTTTTGCCTGCTCTTCTGATGTTTTTGCCAGCCTTACAAAGAATTTGTTTTCTGTGTTTTTTTCTTTTGAAATAATTGTAACTGAAGGTGTTACGCCAACTTCAAAATAATATAATCCGCCGTAAACTACAGCAAAAAGTGCAGCGTTGAGAAGAATAAAGCTTATAAATTTTGTAATTTTTTTCATTTTCATATGGTAGTGATTTATTTAACAAAGGCCAACATGAAATAAATATGCGCTATTAAAATTGTGAATAGCATCAGCGGAAATCCTAAGGCTAAAAACTTCATAAAGGATATGCGTTGCCCTGCTCGCTCAGCAAAACTAGCCACCATGACATTAGCACTTGCGCCTATAAGAGAGCCATTACCACCTAAACAAGCACCAAGGGAGAGTGCCCACCATAAAGAGGTGATGTGTGATTCTCCGCCAAAGGCTTCTTTTGTTGAATCAATTAGAGGGATCATTGTTGCAACAAACGGGATATTATCAACAATGGCTGATAAAATAGCGGATGACCAAAGGACAACATAACCAGTCATCCCAATATCTCCTGCCGTTAGTTTTAGTAATTCTTTGCCCATTAATTCTAATAGGCCAGCTTTTTCGACACCATAAACAATGATGAATAAACCAATGAAGAAGAAGATAGTTTCCCATTCAACATCTTTAAACACACGGTGGACTTTATGAGATTGTTCCTCCGCAGAGTATTTATAACACTCAAGTAGCATTAAGAATGCAGCACCTGTTAAAGCAATTGTCCCAGGCTCAAAACCATGACCATGGCCAAATACGAAGCCACCAATCACAAGGGTTAGTGTGAATAAACATTTTATAAGAAGTGATAAATCTGAAATAGCCTCTCTTGGTTGGTACTGCATTATAATGGCTTGATCTTTTACTTTAACCTTCATGTGTCGACCCCAAATAAAATCAAAAACGAAAGTCATAATAACCATTAACATTAACGATACTGGGCCAACATTTATTAAAAAATCTGTAAAGCTAAGACCCACAGCTGAACCAATTAAAATATTTGGCGGATCACCAATTAACGTAGCTGTGCCGCCGATATTGGAAGCAAATATTTGCGAGAATAAAAAAGGATATGCTGGCAATTTTAATTGGTCTGTTAATAGAAGTGTGATTGGCACAATGAGCATGACGGTCGTGACATTATCAAGAAGTGCAGAAAAAATAGCTGTGATAAAAGCAAGAACGATTAGTAAAGCGCGTGGATTTGCCTTAACAGCTTTGGCAGCATATGTGGCAACATACTGGAACACCCCTGTCCTACTTGTGATGCTAACTATAGCCATCATGCCTATAAGTAAGAAAATTGTATTGAAGTCTATCCCTTGAATTGCAAGGCGTTGGTTTATGACGCCTAGAAAAATCATCAGCCCTGCGCCAAGAAGCGATACAATTGCACGATTAATGCGCTCAGTTGTAATAAACGCGTAAGCCATGAGCATAATGACCGTTGCTGTAATCATGGGATCCCAACCAAAAACTACGTGTGGTACATATTCAGTAAGGCTTCCATGTGTTGGTGCTGACATATAAAAAACTCTCTATTGATTTCGTTTTTAACTTATTTTTTTTTAGGTGCTCTCATTAGTTTGAAGGCTTCTTGATATGTAAAAATTCCTAATAACTTATGTGTTTTTGGATCAACCACCGAAACAGGACTGCCGCCATGAATGAGGACATTTAAAACTTCCATAAAATGAACATCTGCTTTTATCTTTGGTGCTTCCTTATCTAAGAAAATATCAATTTTTTGATCTTTAATGCTCTGATATTTGTCTCTAATAAAATCTATGCCTGTGGTGAAAAAGTTTAATGACATAGCGGATTCACTTTGTGCGGCTAAGGGTGATATTTTTTTTATAACCGTATGTAAAGAAAATGTACCACAGAAAACACCTGCATCATCAATAACTGGTACGCAACGTATCTTATGTTTTTCAAAAATATCAACAGCTTGTTCAAAGTCATCATTCTTATTCAGTGTGATGACATCTGTTATCATATAATTTGAGATGCAATCTGGTTTTTTAGACATATACTCTCCTTAAAATCAGCCAGTAATCGATGTATTAGAGGATAGGTTATACAGACTGTTGTACAACCCTTTTCGTGCGATCAGTTCATCGTGTTTCCCCTGTTCAGTAATACGGCCTCTATCTATAACAATAATATGATCGGCATTCTTAATTGTGGATAAACGATGCGCAACAACCAAGCATATTTTTTGTTTACCTATTTTTTCTATGCTTTGTTGGATATATTCTTCCGATTCATTGTCGAGTGCTGAGGTCGCTTCATCTAGTAAAAAAATGGGGGCGTCTTTTATTAGCGCCCGTGCAATAGCGATACGTTGCTTTTGTCCACCAGAGAGTTTTGAGCCATTTTCACCAAGTTTTGTGTCATAACCTTCTGATAGATCATTAATGAAATCATGCGCAAACGCATCTTTAGCAGCCATCTCTATTTCTTCCTGTGTTGCACCAGTCTTGCCATATCCAATGTTATAAGAAACGCTTTCATCAAAAATAACAGCATCTTGTGGTACGTAAGAAATATGCTCTCTCAAACTTTTGATAGAAAATTCTTTTATATTTTTATTGTTGATGCAAATGCTACCAGAAACGGGGTCGAAAAAACGGGGAACAAGATTAACAATAGTTGATTTACCGCTGCCTGATGGGCCTACAAAAGCAATAGTTTGACCCGGCTTTGCTTCAAAACTGATGTCATCGAGTGATGGTTCCTTGTTATCATGGTACGTAAAGGATACATTTTTGAAACTGAGTGAAGCTACCTCTTCATTTAATTTTTTATCAATATTGGTGTTTTCAACAGTAGGCTTTGTATCCAGGACTTCAAAAATCCTGTCGGCTGCACCTAACCCCATATTAAAAACAGCATAAAGATTTGATATTTTTTTTATAGGCTCGTAGGCCAATAAAAAAGCAGCAATGAATGATACAAGTCCTCCCGGACTGAGTGTGTCGTTTAAAACAGAAAAACCACCATATGTAATGAGAGCGAATAAAATTATACCGACAAGGCCATCATTTATAGGGGTTGTTAAGGTGTTGGTTCGAACAACTTTGCGGTAAAGCTTGCACATATAGTCAACTGTTCCTGCCATGCGTTCAATTTCAAAGCGCTCTCTGTTGTTCATTTTTACCTGTTTGATGCCCTGAAATATCTGCATTAGTTTATCAGATAAATCTGACAAACCTGCTTGTGTTCTTGTAGAGATTTGACGAATACGTTTACCGACTAGCGCCACCATAAAAACAGCAACAGGAAATATTACTAAAGCATAAATAGATAATTTCCAGTCTTGCATAACCATGACAATAATTAAAAAAAGTAAGGTAATAAGGCTTTTGATAATACCTGTAATACTATCGCTCATTGCAATACGCGCGACCGTAGCGTCTGAAACCATACGTGTTATAAGTGTACCCGTAGGGTTCTTTTGGTAAAAATTGATGTCGGCATTAATGAGGTGAGTGAACAGATCGTTTTGAATTTTAGCGATGATGTTTTGCCCTACATTATTCATTAAAACGACATGGGCATATGTTGTTAAACCCCGCAACGAAATGCAAAAAAAGGCAGCAAGCGCAATTGGGATAATGTGTCCTTTTTTACTGTTAATCAAAACATCATCAAATATTGGTTGTAAGAGCTTAGCAAATACGGCTGTTGTTCCAGCCGCAGCAATCATGCATATGAGCGCAATAATGATAGTAAAGATATGAGCCTTCATATAGTCGTGAAAAAGTCTTTTTAGAACAGGCCAAACCTTTTCTTTGTCTGCGAGTGGTTCTGATATTTTTTTTAAAGCCATAAGATTTTTTGTGTTATACTACTTTTATAATTAGCATTTAAAATATGACAGAAAACACAAAAGACCAAGCCTCAAATCAAAATTCTTCAAAACCTAGGATCGGTATAGCTCTCGGCGGTGGTGTGGCACGTGGATTTTCACATATCGGCGCCTTAAAAGCGTTGGTTAGACACGGCATTGAACCGACAATTGTGGCAGGCACATCTTTTGGCGCATTGGTTGGCGGTTGTTATTTAGCGGGAAAGTTAGATATTCTTGAGACATGGGGGCGATCCCTCACCTCACTAAAAACACTTACTTATTTGGATTTCAAGGTTAAGGGATCGGGCATTATTGGCGGTAAAAGATTGCGCCGTTTAATGGAAGACCAGTTGGGTGATATCAATATTGAAGATCTCCCTCATCCTTTTACGGCCGTGGCAACAGATTTGGTTACAGGACATGAAGTTTGGCTTCGTAAAGGTAATTTGGTTGATGCAATGGTTGCCTCTTTTTCTTTACCCGGCTTATTCCCACCTGTAGAAAAAAATAATCGCTTTTTAATTGACGGCGCATTAGTCAACCCTGTTCCTGTATCAGTGTGCCAAGCTTTTGGCGCACGCATGACTATTGCTGTAGATTTAAACGCCGATCTTATCGGTAAGGCGACACAAAAAGGTGAGCGTGTGCCCCGTGTCATGGGTTATGATTTACTTGATGAAGAAGGTATGTCAGAAAGCAACAAGCGCAAGATTAAAAGCTCTCCTATAAAAAGCAGTATCTTTAAGCGTGAAGATAAGAGTCAGCCCAGCCTTTTCGGTATTATGATTTCATCATTAGGGATTATTCAAGATCGTATTACACGCTCACGTTTGGCAGGTGATCCGCCTGATATCCATATTAAACCACATGTTGGTCATATCGGCTTGATGGAATTTCAGCGCGCTGAAGAGCTAATTGCTGAAGGAGAGGCGGCTGTTGAGCGTGCTTTGCCAGATATTTTGGCTGCACAATCTGTCTTCTCATATTCTGAAGATGATGGTTCCGTTTATTAAATTTATATAAAAAGTTTATTAATCGTCTGATTTTGATGAAAGACGACGAATCTCTTTTTGAACAGTACGTTCAATAATATCAGGCAGATTTTTATCTAGCCATGCTTTAAGCATTGGACGCAGCATTTCACGTGTAATATCTTCTATAGTAACTGCATCATTAATATTACGACGGTTATCAATAGCTGAGCTGCGACTTAACTTATCTAATGCAGCAAGACTAGCGCTCGCTGTATTTTCTGATAAAAGATTCTCATCATCTTCAACAGCATCCAAGGCAGCCTCAAAATCAACGGGCTCTGTCTCTGGCTCATCTATAGGATCGCTTAATTCTAATATTTCATCGTCATCTTCAACAGCTTCTACAACAACGGCGTCGCTTTCTTCTTCTGTTAAAGGTTCAATCTCTTCTGGTTCTTCTTCCACAACTTCAGGTTCAGGTGCTGCAGCAACCTCTTCTGGTGCGTCATCATCTTCAGAAATAATATCTCTAATCGAAGAAAGGATTTCTTCGATTGATAAGTCTTCATCGCTTTTTGTTTGCTCTTCTGCCATATATTCTTTTAGTTTTTACAGATCATTTATAACAAGATTGTCGTATTTTGGAAGGTATGTCAAAACCTTATCCCCACTTCTTACACAAAAATAAAATGTTTTGAAGGGAAAAGATACTTTTAGAAGGAAAATTTTGTTTTTGGGGCAAAACCCTGAAGATAAGGTGTGTTGGCATCAAATAGTACGTGTCTTGAAATAATATCGCCTTGTTTTAGATAGCAAACCGCCTGCCCTGCTTTGTTTGCGTCACGTCTTTCGATTGTTAATAAGCGACCATTATCTTGAAGCTGCAAAAATATTTCATTTGGGATTGTGCCTACACCGCCTTCAATAATAATTAAATTATAAGGCCCCTGTGCTGGGTAGCCCTCATACATAGGGGCACAAAAAACAGCAGCGTTAGAACACTCGGCTCTCGCTAATTTCTTTTCAGCGTAATCAGTAAACTCTTTATGCGAATCAATACCAATGACCATGCCGCATAATCGAGATAATACAGCCACGCTATATCCCATTGTGCAGCCTATGACTAAAACATAGTCTTTAGGGCCATCTAGCGCTGCTTGCATGAGTTTTGCGAATACAACAGGCTCCATTTGATAGCGGCCATCAGCCGTTAATTTGAGGTCTTCATCAAGATAAGCAACTTCACGTTTTTCTTCTGGAATGAAATTTTCTCTGTAAACAGTGTCCAAAGCTTCAATTAGATCTTCGTTATAAACATCATTCGGTTTGATTTGAGATTTAATCATATTTGTGCGAGCAAGCGCAAAATCCATAACATGTCCTTTATTCTGGTTCTTGGTAAAAGCATAAAACGGTTTGCACAAAGGCTCAATAGCTTTGTCGTATAAAACCACATATGTGCGTAGTAAATTGAGTGGAGGCACGAGCCGGAATCGAACCGGCATACGCGGATTTGCAATCCGCTACATCACCATTCTGCCATCGCGCCTTTGGGTGAGAGAAATATATAATATCTTTTCTTTATAAGTACAAGAAGTAACCTTGTTTTTTCTTGACAGAATATCTTTAATGTTTACTTATGTGAATATATACAACACACATATAATTTTTAAGGAGATATAAATGGCTGGTGATGAAGATATGGAGCACATGATTGAAATGGATGAAGGTAGTGCAGACCTAAGCGGTAGTGCAGAAGACTTAGATCATACAGGTGCGTCTGATATATTAGCGGATAGAGAGAGAGCATCTCTTCGATCAAAAAAAGGTAAAGCTAAAAGAGATTTCTTAGAAATTATAGATCCTGTTGAGCTTGTTGTGAATATTGCAAGAGTAGTAGCAAGTACAGTTGCATTACCTGTGAATGTATTTAGACAAGAAAAGCCATTAACAAACTATGGCAAGCAATGGGGTAGACTTTTAAAGGATAATGGCGTTGAGATCGTTTTAACATCAGTGGGCGCAGCGTTAGGCGCTGCCGTTGGTGGATTAGTATTGGATGGCGGTAATCTGAATCAATTCAACATTGCAGCAACCGGTGCGTCAGGCTTCTTTATCTGGAGTTTACCAACAGCCGTATTGGCTTCTGCAGGCTACTGGGGTGGACATGCCGTCAATGGCGCTATGAACAAAAACTTTACGCATAGATACTGGCGTAGAGGTGGTGTTCTAGCTGGTATGCTGGTTTCTACCATGTTAAGTGCTTTTGGTAATCAGTATGGCGATGATTATCTTAATAGCATCAAATGGGCCGCAACAAATCCTGATGATGTCATCATGAAGCCTATTGATGGGATATCAGACACATTGTTCCCTAACTTTAAAAACACAAGACTTGATTCATTTGGATTAATTAACATTCCGTTTCTTTCAGGTGCATGGGAGTTAAAAGATCAAGGCCAATGTGAGCTTAAAACAAGAAGTATTGAAGAAGGCTTCAAAGTCCGTGGTGCTCAATTAATTGACACTGGCGAGGGTCGTGAAAGAGTTTTCCAATGTCTTGATAGAACAGGTGCTAATTATGTGCCTGCTCAATTTGGGCCTGAAGTCAGATTGGAATTAAAATAGATAAAAAACCCAGCCACTGAGCTGGGTTTTTTTATATTTCCTTAATAAATATGGACTATTTATATATTTACAATTGACAATGGATAAGGGTTTCTTGTATCTCTTTATCCTGTTGTTATGTTCCCTGGTAGCTCAGCGGTAGAGCAGGTGACTGTTAATCACTTGGTCGGCGGTTCGAACCCGTCCCGGGGAGCCATAACACCTTTAATTAATTCCCTACTCTTTACCTATAAAAAAACAGCGAAACTATGTTCGCTGTTCTTATTATTCTACAATCTTTATTTTTTACTGAGGCGTTAAAACTCTCTGAAGCCTCTTGGCTGGTTTGGCGTCATCTGAATTCAAGTCAACATAACGAACGGATGTCATGTTTTTTAGCGTTGCTAATATCTGATCGTTCGGCATGTTGGTTAGTGCGGTAAAAGTAATTTCCGTAGGATTGTAGCTTGTAGTAAGCGTACACTCACCTTGATTACCTATATGCCAACATAAATCCGTTGCTACCTTAGCTTTCTCTTCTGCATTTAATGGCTCTTTCCACCCTACAATTAAGCTAACATTTCTAGGCGTTATACATGCTTTGTATTCAGCAGTATTTTCAGGGAATTCACAGTAAATTTCAGGCCCAACAACTGCTTCTTGTGCTAATACAGGTAGTACTTCTGATGATGTTGACGATGAGCGTATAATTACTTCAGTTTGTCCATCAGTAAGCTGTTCTGCATATGCAACACTTTTTTCTGCCTCCAATATATGAGCCACATCTGCAGGTGTAACAGCATCATTAGTGTCAAAGGCCAGCGTTAATTTAGCCTCATTGTTATCATCTGACATTTGTGCCGAGCAAGAAACGGCACCAGTAGCTTGGCATAAGGGCTCTAATTCATTTAGAGGTTGATTGAGGCCAACAATAAATGAGTATTCTTTTGTCTCTGCTGGCATTTCAGTGCCATACTCTGTGGATGCTCTTTCTTGTCCGTGCTGCGTTATGGCTGCAAATACTTGTTTCCCCTCTTCTGCTGAACAACAGGCTAAAGAACCGAGTGCGATTGGTGCAGCAGTGGCTGCTAGTATTATTCTTAATGATTTCATTTTATTACTCCTCTTGTTTCACTGTATCAACACTCTTTATGTAATTAAAGTTCCGCTAAAACACAAGGAAAATACTTCAAAAAGCAGAAAAGCACTTTCCGAGTGAACGAAAAGTGCTTTTCCAAATCAAAACCAACATATTATAGCGTCATAGGCTGATAAACTTTTTACATCTTTCTTATAAAAGGCGATTTAAAGGCCGTGAAGCGATTCATCTATCCTATTTATAAGAGGCTTGCTCAAGGTGCCATCCAAGAATGGCAATCAGCGTCGTCTCTATAATCCTTTCACACTACTTTGCTTCTAAGGGCAAAGAGAGAACCGAAGTTCAGTGAGCTTTCTTTTTAACCTCCTCTTATATATCCGAAGATATAAAATTCTTGGTAAAATATCGTTTTAAGCTCTAGGCTTAGGTTTCTATATTCTTTGTTTGACGACACAAAGCCGAAACTCTGTATGAACTAAAGTTACATAAATTAGTGAAGTTTTAAGGCTTTCTATCTTTTTGTAACTCTCTACAAAGAATATAATTTTAATCTAGGGCAAGTGATTCGTTTTGTATACCCCCTATAAAAAACTTTTTAAAGTTATCCACAGGTAATAAAAAAACTTTCTCGATTCGCTATTGCACTTTCAAAATGAACAGTATAGACAGACTGGTTTGACTCAGGTGATTTAGTCGCTATCCCTTACAAGATGGGCGATTATGATTGGTTTAATGCCGAGCCAATCACGGAAATAACGACGTGTAGATACACGAATTTTTTCTTCTACCATCGCATCATTTTGCCATTCTTTGTTTGACAACGTCAAAAGGTCTTGACCGATAGTATCGATAATTTCTTCCAAAACCTCTACCCCTTCATCACTTTCCTCATCAAGAAGCCCTAGCGTTGATAGCTGTATATCAAAAATATCATGTAAGGCGTGACCAATAAGCACCGTCACAAAAGCTGTGCCGTTAAAGCTCAGTTTACGACGTTCTCTGATAGAGGGGTGATCCAATGGCAATATGCGTTTTTGGTCAAAGGCTAAAAGATTGGCCTCTACCTGCCCTACCTGCTCTATTTTATCTTTCGTAATTTTAACAACTGTCCCGTTTTCAGGTAGAATTGAAAAAGGTACTTTATTTTTTTTAGCTAAATTTTGATGCGCTAATTGCATTGCATATTCACCGTGAACAGGAATAACGGCATTTGGCTTAATAAGATCAAACATTTTCAAGACTTCGTCTTGAGCAGGATGGCCTGATATATGAATATGATGATCGCGCGGGGTAACGACCTCTACCCCTGAAATCGTTAATTGATTACGCATATCTGTGATCGCCCGTTCATTACCTGGTATCGCACGGGCTGAGAAAATCAGCATATCGCCCTGCCCTAATGACACCGTAGGGTGCTCACCTTTGGCAACTTTAGGTAATTGGGCACGGGCTTCGCCTTGAGAACCGGTCATCACGTAAACGATTTGATTGTTCGACATATGCGCCGCTTGGTCTTCGGTGAGAATATGGCTTGTATCAATCAAATCAAACTGAGTGGCGATGTCCGCCATATTTTTCAATGAGCGACCCACAAGACATACATAACGCTTTGTTTCTTCGGCGGCTGTCAACACTGTTTGTAAGCGGCCGATATTAGAAGAAAAGAGTGTGACCCCTATTTTGCCTTTTGCACGCTTGAATAATTTTAGAAAATCATCATGCAGATCGCTTTCAGATCCAGACACACCTGGCACACCCGCATTGGTTGAATCACCCACATAAGCATGCACACCTTCTTTACCAAGTTGTGTGAGACGTGCCTCATCACAGCTGTGCCCTACAGTGGGCTTAGGATCAAAATGCCAATCTCCAGAATGAAAGATGGTAACATCACCTGCTTTTATAATAATTGAAGATGTATCAGGAATTGAATGAGCCATATTTACCCATTCAGTTTTGAACGGCCCGATATCAGCCTTACCCATATTAGGAATTTCAATCAAAGGCACATCCTTGCCATAAGGCGCTTCATCTAATTTTCTCTTCAATGCCTCCATCGTAAATGGTGTGGCATAGACGGGGCATTTTAATTGCGGCCATAATTGTACAACGCCGCCAATATGATCTTCATGCGCATGAGTAATAATAAGGCCTGCAAGTTTATCTTGTTGTTTTTCAATGAAAGAAGGATCAGGGAGCAATATATCCACCCCAGGGTAGCGCTCATCAGCAAAGCCCATACCACAATCAAGGGCGAGCCACTGACCGTCATAGTGGTACAAATTAAGATTAGCACCAAAATGACCGCACCCACCAAGCGGGACGAAATAAACAGATTTCTTATCAAATTTTACTTGAGCTTTGCTCACATAGTCTCTTTTCTTTTATGCGAAAATGTCGCCAGAGGTTATTTTTCTTAATTGACCCGAAGAGCATTCTTCTACAACAAGAGCCCCATCTTTATCAAGGTCTTTAAATATAGCATTAAAATGCTCATGGCGCAGTTTTATCGTAATTTCTTCACCTAAATGCCACGCATAGCCCATCCATTCTTTATGTATGGCGGGAAATCCGTTTGATTGCCATTGTTCATAGTAATGTATCAAGTGTTTGATAAAGAGTTCGCGAAAATCGTCAAGGCTGATCGCCATATCACTATGCATATGCAAAGAAGTACGTTCCTCTGGCGCAAAAACAAGATTTGCCCCGAACCCCAGTACAAGCCCCTCAGCCGCCCGTTCAATAAGGATGCCACATATTTTTTGCTTATCGACCAATACATCATTTGGCCATTTAAGATTAATTTTCTTAGGGTCTACGCCTGAATCAGCAAATGTTTCTGCGGCGGCTAAACCTGTTACAAAGGCAAGTTGTGATTGCTGGTCTATAGGCAGCATAGGTTTTAAAAAGATAGATAATGCTAAATTACCTTGTTGAGACAGCCAATGCCTATCATAACGACCTCGGCCTGATGTTTGTTTTAATGCTTGCACAGCTGTGCCAGAAGGTAAATTTGCATCCTGTTCAGCGGCTTGAATAAGATAGCTATTGGTACTGCCTAACTCATCATAGATTGTTAAATTAATATCTGGTAAGTCTATTGTCTTAGCCATTAACAAACAGCCAGCTGCTCACAGATTGAATAATATTAGCTAAATATTCAGGGCTAACGATATAAAAAACGACGAAGAGTAAGCATAGACTTATAACAGCTAGACTGCCTTTTGACTTGTGTTGATCTAGCACGAGATCTGCCTCATCAAAGAACATGACTTTAATGATTTTAAGGTAGTAATACGCCCCAACTACACTTGTGATAACCCCAAAGACCGCTAAATAAATTAAGCTAGCGTCTATAGCTGCCTTAAATATAACTAGCTTACCAAAGAAACCGGCAAAGGGCGGAATACCTGCCATTGAGAACAAGAAAATTGCCATAGCATAGGCGATTAATGGATTTGATTTAGAAAGCCCTGCATAATCTTCGATGCTTTCAATATTTTGTTCGTCTTTGTTTATTTTCAAGATACAGGCAAACATACCTAAGCTCATCACAAGATAAATGGCTAAATAAGTCAATGTAGCATTAAGACCACCCGATAAGCCTGTTGTTAAACCAATAAGCGCATAACCGACATGACCAATAGAGCTATATGCCAATAAGCGTTTAATATTGCTTTGTACCAGCCCCGCAAATGCACCAAGTGCCATAGAGGCTGCTGATACAAAGTATAATATCTGTGTCCAATCGGCCGATAATTGTGCGAATGGGCCGTAAAGTAACTGTATCAGTAATCCAAAGGCTGCGATCTTTGGCGCTGTAGCGAAAAACGCTGTCACAGATGTTGGTGCACCCTGATAGACATCTGGTGCCCACATGTGAAAAGGCACTGCA
>MDSV01033013.1_pt1 | contig 28928 bp, 35 predicted proteins | sample 810851 | NCBI WGS metagenome assembly MDSV01 (sample SAMN05326640, study PRJNA326480) | marine metagenome | isolation source: seawater | place: Atlantic Ocean: North East | collected 2012 | reverse complement strand
TGCAAAGAACTACTAGTATAATTACCAGAACCATCTGTAGTCATAATACCAGGTTGTGTAAAGTGTGAAACGTTAAGATATCCCTCGCTCAAATCATCACTATTCCCGAATGTAAGAACGTTGCCACTTAAATCTGTAATATCTCCTCCGAGTGCTATATTTTGATTAATTGTTATAGAATTTCCGACATTTATAGACGTTCCAACTTGTAAACTATTTGAAGTCTGTATTCTCCTTGCGTTCTTAATGTCGAATCCAGACATTTCTAAATGCGATCTTAAGGGATTTCTAAGCATATTTGTAGTTAATTCATTAATATTAGATTGATAATAGTCTAATCTATCTTGATGTAAACTTAAAAGCTCTCTGTGTCCTATTTTAGGAGCCATTTATTATTATAATTATAGTATTTAAAATTATAACATTAAATGCAAAAATATAATATCTATTTTTCATATTAAATTTCGTATCTTTTTTCTTAGTGACGTCCCTTGTCTTATGTTAGATTAGGTGTTTTAAGATCACTAAGGGTTGCTGGGGTCGTAGTATTCAAACTCAGGCCCGCCTTGCAATTCAATCGTCGCTGTTATCTTCCTCACCCTCGATATTTTGTATTTATCTTGAAGGAATGTTTTGAAAGCACCGGCTGTTATGTTAGCAATTGATTGAGCGTCGCGTACCCCGATGCGGTTGGTATGACCGGGGATCAGCTTAAAATTTACCGTTGAGTCGTAGCTTGTAGGCCCCGGGGCAGAAAGCTCGACTCCACTGCCGTCAGTGTCATTCCATGGTGTCGTTTTCAACTGCACATGCAGTCCCCCGCTGCCGTCTAGTGGCTTAACGAAGAAAGTTTGGGACATGAATGGTCCTTCGCCGGAGGTGATCGTGGTGAGGGCTGGGTTGAGTCCTGCCGGCTCCTGCGAGGCCGACAAGTGGACCGGCATATCTCTTTCAAGTGGTGTCGACACAATGAAGGTCTTACCGTCGTCCTCGACGGACTGAACTTCTATGTCACTAAGTGGGTCGTTGCTCTCGTAAGTGCGCGACCATTTGTCTGTATAAACAGAACCGTAGTCGACGATGGCGTTGCCGGTGCCCGGCGCGGGAAACTCTATGACAGTGATAGCAAAAGGCGTTGTCGTGGACGCAGTGGATGAATGGTATGGACCTACCTCGAAATCTAAGGGTGTGGCTTTCTGAATGTCTTGTTCTGCATTAGTAAGACCAGTGAATGTAAAGCGCTTAGCCATTTTATCTTTAAACTTAAATTATATTTTATTTTACAGTTTATTGCGTATTATAGAATCTATAATGAGTTATAAATTGTAGAAAAATATAAACATTAAAAAATAGAAAGATTAACTATTAAATATAAATGATGACAGCTTATTTTATGGACATTGAAATTCCAGGTCCGCCACCTATTGTCAATTCGCACGCTTTTGTAAAAGAAGTATGGAGTGGAAAAAAATGGTATTCGTGTATTAGAAAAAAATATCAAAGAGCAGTTTTTGTACTCTGGGAAAACGATGAAGTAACAATAGAACCGGTATGTAATTTAATAGATTTTGTTAATATGGAAATATGCGAAGAAATGATACCAGTTTTGTATGATTGGAAAGTTTCTGTTGAATCTAACTTATGTAAAACAAAGCTATGTGCATTTTGTTTAAATAAAAGAAACGAAGACGATTTTTTATGTAGTGTTTGCGAAGAATCGACTTATTGGTTAAAGTCTTTTTTAAACAATGAGAAGATACACAGAGAGAAGATACACAGAGAGAAGATACACAGAGAGAATAAATACATTACTGGAAAACGTTTCAATAGAGATTGTATTTCCCCTCATCCCGTTTGTTTAGATATTCCGCTAAATTTAATGCGAAAGAGAAAACATTGCGAACTTGACGAAAATATCAATAAAATAGAGACGCTGTTAATGGATACGTATATTTAAAATTAACTTAAAAAAATAGTTGTATTAATTTCTTAGTATATGGGAAAAACTAAAAAAAAAGTAAGTTCTCCTTCGTCTTCGCCTTTGCCTTCTGTGACCATTCTTACTCCAACAACATCGGATAGACAAAATGTAATTCATCTTTTATCAAAATGTATCGAGAGTCAGACTTACGCCAATATAACTGAGTGGATTCTTATAGACGGTAGCCATAATGAGAAATTTGTTGATAGGTCCTTTGTAAAATGTTCAAAATGCCCAATTCGATGGATTGAACCAAACGGACTCACTATTGGTATGCTAAGACAGCGTCTTAAGGACTCTTTTACGACCGACATTGCTGTGTGTTTTGACGACGACGACTACTATCCACCAACTAGAGTCTCTCATGCAGTTGAACGTCTTATTAAAACGCGTAAGCAAATTGCCGGTTGTACCTCGCACCTTGTATTTGATTTAGACTTAGGACAAGCCTTTAGGTTTAGAGGCTTTAATGAAAATCATGCGACTCATAATACCATGGCATTCACGTCTATATATGCACGAACACACAACTATGATTTAGAAGCAACTAAATCTGAAGAAAAAAGCTTTACGAATGACTTTTCTGAGTCTATGGCTCAACTTGACTACATGCATGCGGTCCTCCATATGTTTCATTCCGATAATACGTTTAATAAACGTGAATTGTCGATGCATGCTCTTTTGGATGAAACTGACAAGAATAACTTGATTATATGGAGAAGTAAAACTATAGCATCAGACGCTACTATCCAAAGCTATACTAAACTATTAACCCCTGATATTCCCTCGGATGTACCCGATATTGTGTATTACCTAGGCGGATGGAATGCTTATAAATGGGAACCCAGTACTAAGTCACTCGGTGGTTCAGAGCAGGCTGTAGTTGAACTCTGTAAAGAATGGGTTGCAAGAGGTCTCACAGTTCATGTATACGGCGAGTTTGACCCTATTATCATTGATGGAGTAGTCTATAAGAATTGGAAGAATTTCAATTTTGCAATGTCATATAAAAATCTTATTTTGTGGAGACATTTTGGTTCTATTCCATTTTATAAAGTCCATCGACTTAAATCACAGAACCTGATACTCGATTTACATGATAATTTCATACCAGCGCATAAAAATAAAGATCTTATCTCTATAGAACAATTCAACCATATTGCAGTAAAAAGCCATTTTCACGCTGTAATGCTCGGTCTAAAAAAGGCTACTATTATACCAAACGGAATACGTACACAATATTTTAATATAGATAAAACCCAGCAGAGAGACATTTATAGTTGTATTTACGCGTCTGACTATCAGAGAGGTCTAATACATATTCTTCGTTGGGCTTGGCCTATACTCATAAAACTTGTCCCAAATGCAACACTTAATGTTTATTATGGAATGTCAATGAATTCTAAAGAATTTCAAGAAGAGATTGGGCCACTTCTTAAACAACCTGGCGTAACTGATCACGGGCGTTGTTCAGTCGAGACTGTTAGTAATGCTAAAATGAAATGTAGCTTTCATCTTTATTTTTCAAAAACATCCTCAGAAACAGATTGTATAAGTATTAAAGAGTCTGCTGCGGCCGGCTGTATTCCTGTAATATCGTCATTCGGAGTTTTCGCAGAAAGGGCTGGAATACATCTAAAGGGAGACCCTTCCACCAAAGATGCACAGGAAGATATGGGAAAACTTGTAGCACACTTAATGAAAAACCCAAGAATACTTGAAACCCAACGGGAGCATCTTGCGACTTTGAAAATACAAGACTGGACCCGCACAGCTGAAATGTGGACAGAGAAGGTCCTTTTATAAATATTTCTATCTAAAATTAACTTAAAAAAATAATTATATTTATTTCTTAGGAGATATGGAACTAAATTTCCAAAATACAGCTTCTGATACCGACTTTTTGCGAACTGGCGGAGAAATGAAAAGTTATAAGACAAAACCATCGTGGGAAGACGAAAATAAAAGTCCAAAAAAGCACCGTGCCAGGTTTCCGGATGAATATGATTGCCTCGGGAGAAACATGACCGAACAAGAGCGTCGCCAAAATAAAGTCCCGTGGGTAAAGGTAAAATATATTTCAGGGAAACTTTACATTAATCCCGAGAAACGAGCTATTTTGCGTTCTATGGGACTTATTTAAATTAAAAATATTATATTAAGTGTATATTAATAATGTCTGGTAATAGCGAAGCAGATCTTGCTCTTTCTGAAGTTAAGATGTCTGGTCTTAAGAAAAAGGTCAATGCAGATTCGTGGAATAATGAATATGAAGATATAATTACAGAGTGGGGAGAAAAAGCGTCCGGTCTAAGATTTATGCACGGTAATTCATCTGCTTACTGGAGAGGTGTATCTAATAAACTAACTCTTTATTCTATTATAGCTACAAGTATAGCTTCTGCTGCTAGTTTAGTAGCAGGCAGCATCGACTCGACTGACGCAAAAGATGCTGTACTTTTCACAGCCGGTGGCATTGGTTTAGTTACTTCTTTTATCCAGAGTCTTAAGAAATTTTATAACTGTGACGAAAAAGCGGCCGAACATGGGTCCATAGCTAAGCAATTTGCAACTTATTATAGATACATTTGTCTACAGATGGGCATGTCCCGCGAAGACAGGCGTCCTTCAGATGAACTTTTTGAATATGCTCTAAAGGAATATGAGCGCCTACAGCAAGAAGCTCTTCCTTTGAGAGGGCAGGATGTATCTTCGTACAAGAAGACTTTTAAGAGCTCCACGCAAGCAATGCCCGATAACTGCAAGACAGATTATTCTATTAAAATATACAACAGACAACCTTATAAGTCGGGCGATGAGACTGATATAGAACTTGCAAATTAAATATAATTTACTAAAAAAATATATCTTTAAGAATTTTAAATATAAACAGTGCAAACAATATGGATTTCGATTCGATTTGCGCACAAATGACCAGTGTTACAATTCAACAAAAAGTAAATGAAAAACTTGTTTCAGATTTAAATTTGATCATAACTGAAATAATAAAAGCTGGTCATTACAACATAGACATTTATGAACTTTGTGTTAATTGTGGACATTCTTTAACTTGGGATCAGGAATACACGGTGTGTGATTTTGATATACAGTGGTTGAAAACATCTGGAAAGGTTTATTTTTACGAAACTCTCAATAATTATATTAAGATAGACACGGTTGAAACTTATAATCTTGTAACTCTTTTATATGGAAACATTATTGAACTTTTTAGTCTACAAGTTGAGTAAATAATAAATTATTAATCCGCTTAAATAAATAATTTATTATTTAGTATAATATGTCTATTAATGTTATTACAGGATGTATGTTTTCAGGAAAAACATCGGCTCTAATAAAGATAGCCAAAAATTGTAAACAAGATAATCTTAAGGTAATTATCATTAATTACATAGATGATACAAGGTATTCAAATTCTGATAAAATAACAACACATGACGGAATTTCAATGGACTGTAAATCGTGCGGAAAAGATTTAATTGATATTCTTATTAACGGTAGTATTATGACATCAGATGTAATATGTATTAATGAGGGGCAATTTTTTAATAATCTTGTAGAGTTTTGTAATATATATGCTTCACTAGGAAAAGAAGTATATGTATGTGGACTAGATGGAGATTATCTAAAAAGACCATTTGGGGAAATTTTAGATTTGATCCCTCATTGTGATACAGTTACAAAATTAAGCGCAGAATGTTCGTGTGGGAAACCTGCTAATTTCACAAAAAAATTAAGGAGTACTCCAGGTTTGATACACATCGGTTCTTATGAAACTTACTCCCCTGTTTGTAGAAAATGTTATGATATTTAAATTAATTTAAAAAATAAATAAATAAATTACAAAAGTAATGGCTGCATCAGAGGCAAAGGTTATTGAATTAGAAATTAAAATAAATGAGATAATGAAAAAACTAGAAAGGATCGAAGAAGGTACTTCTAGGATGTCTAAGCATATCGAGTTCATTGAGGGTGTTTATGGGACAGTAAGTGCTCCAATGTATTGGATATGTAATAAAGTAAATAGACTAAGGAGCATCGAAATTAAAGATGCCCCTGTTCTTGAAAACGAAAAAAGAAAAAAAATAAATATTCTAGAACAAGATTAAATTTGCAAAAAAATAATTTACTTAGAATATATTTATATAATATTTTAAGTCAGAATGAACATCAAACAATTTTTGATTTTTAAAGCGTGTGATGTTCTTCCACCTGAATTGAAATATCATATACTAGAATTTGTCCAAAACGAAGCCGCAACGCGCATACAAAGATATTATACATTTAAAATATCAAAGAATATAGATATATTTAGAGAAATTATGAATATTTCGAGTGGAAATAATCAGTACTCTTATGTAAATCATTACATTAAGTATGCTATGAATAACATAACGTACACGTATATTCAAGAACCAGGAACTTGGATTGATTATTTAGAAGACTTAATACAGATTTATGGAGACCATAATTATTTTAATATCGATAATATAGATTATATAATAAACTCAATTAAAAATTCTAATGTTATGTACAAAAATACAGGTATAGCATATTGGACGTTTTTCTAATAATTTTTTAATTTTTAAAATGTTATATTATATTAAATATGGAAACTCTAACAATTCTCGCTATTTTTTTAGCGTGCGCGGTCATTGCAACATTTTTACTGATGATGTTTATGCCAAAGCATGAAAAAAAACATAATCATCATGAAAATCTAGATACATCGGATATACCTGATAAAGCTCTTAGACCTCTTATAGAAAAGTTATCAAAGAAACTAGAAGAGATGGAACTACGGGATAAACAATTAAAAGAAAGAATTTCGGCTCTACAACTTATGTCTGGAATTGAAAGAGAACAGACTAAATACCTAACCGCAAATGTTAATAAAACTTTATATAACACGGGAGATTAATTACATTGTAACTTCTAATAATCGTTAAATAATTATATGATTTATAATAAAAAAAATAAAATGTATAATTATTAATAACTATTCAATATGTCCAACGAAATCAAAACTGATATAATGAATGATCCTTTTCTTAAAAATCTTTTTACAAATGATACTAAACATGATTTTAATAGTGATAGATCTGTAAATTGGATTAAAATTCCTACAAGTTTTTTATCAGAAAATGGAAAAGATTCGTCTATTAGTATGATGTCTGTTTATACTTACAATGGGGAGGAATCTTCTGAAATTTATAAGTCTATTAAAGACTCTCGAGAGATTGTTTTTACAAATGACGGACACGTTGCAGTAAGTTTTCAAGGAAAAACACAGGCTCAATTTTTTTATCCAAACCCAACTATTACCCAAAATACAGGAGGGTTATCTGGAGGTAAACCTATTGGCATAGAAAACACTGTCCATCAACAAACAATAAATGTAGATAACTCTTTTTTCTTTGATGAGAAAATGTTATTTTCTCAGAATTTAAGATGGATACTTTATCAATTACCAGGGTCTTATTATGAACGTTCCGAGAGCAAAATATATTTAGGGGGAGAAGAAAATCTAATTCCAATTACTGCTACTACATGGAAGTTTACAAAAAATAGAACTGGTAAAAATGCAGTACCTGTTTATGTTCTTCTTTATAACCCTATACACAGAAAGAATTTTCAAGATATATATGGTAAAATTATGGATTTGCCGGCAGCAACGAGGAACCCCCCTGATCCATTTTCTACTGTACCCACTTCTGGTCCAAATACAAATTACGTTACAACTATTAAAAAGTATTGTAATGCGTTTAGGGTTAAATCATTAGTTAGCCCCAATACCGGGAGGGATTTATACCATTATGCGGACCCTGGTTGTGTTATCGCGTTTGACACGCAACATGCAAAATTATGCCAAAGTTTAAATTTAAATTTAACACATAATAGTTTAAAGAATGATTTTTATAGAGGCGGGGTAAAGGGATTTGAAGACGCAAAGGTCGGACTTTCAAGTATCCCCGCGAGCGCTGCTTACTGCCGAGGCGCCGGAGGCGGTCCCAGTGATTTTTTAAGAAATAATGCAAAGGTAATACGGGCACAGGGTGCCACTACTGATTCATTTTTACAAATTTTAAGTAATTATCAGATTGCTTCTTCGGGAGAAGATGCTGGGGCTAGTTTCCCCATCGGATTTAACCCTCAGCTACCGGGTGAAACTACTGCTGGCGCAACATGCCCTCCTAGAAACATACGTATAACAGATTGTTCTGTTAGAATTATCGGTGGTACAGAAGTAGAATTAAATAAAACTAACATCACAGCAATGTGCGGTAATGATTCGCCTCCTTCACCTATTTCAAAGAAACCTTACCCAGTTCCCGCTAAGAAACAAGATAAACCAGATCCCGCTAAGAAACAAGATAAACCAGATCCCGCTAAGAAACAAGATAAACCAGTTTCCGCTAAGAAACAAGATAAACCAGTTTCCGCTCCTCGTCGCAGGATCAGTCCTTATAAACCAGCTCCAGATAAACCAGTTCTCTCCAAGAAACTGAGTAACACAAATAGAGATTATTTAAAAGTATTTTTAATTGTGTTAATTTTAATTCTATTAGGCGTTTTTTTAATTTTCAAAAAAAAATAAATTCAATAATATAAATGAGCGGTAATGCTAAAACATGTCCCCCTACGCCATCTATGGAACAAAAATATGATAAGATTTCTGACGCTTTAAAATCCGCGGGTGCAAATCAAAAATGTAAAAGTGTTTTTGATAACGCAGTAGATTCTGGGCTTACAAAGGTAGACGCAGCCGCCGCTGTGGTTGCTATTCCCTTTGGTGGTGGCGGGGCGTCTACTTCTTTTACAGATTCTCAAACTCACTTAAGAGAAAGTTTACAAAAAGAAGGATGTTCTGATGTTTTCATGAACGTGAATCAGCAAATGACTTCTCAGCAATCTATATTGTGCCAGATTAGTAATAGAGAAAGTTCGACGAGCCTTTATGGTTCTGCTAATGCGTCTGTTAAAATTATACAGATGCAACCAACAGACGAGCAGGTTGCTTCTCGCGAGCGTATCGTGGCTGGCCTCCTGAGCCAACTGCGGCCTCCCCCGGATACTCTTCCTCCAGATGTGTATTTGTTAGCGCAGAAAAATTCCAATGAACAGAGTAAAATAATTCAGGATGAAATTGCTAATGTTATGGGAAAGGTGACATTGAGGGGGATGACTATTTCGATTAGATCTAGTCTAGATATGAAAGCTGTTAGTAATACAAAGGCGATAGACGTTACGGCTGTTGCGACTCAGTTTAAAGCTGTTGCAAAAGCGCAGGCTCTCAGTGATATAAAAGATAAAACCGGTCTAGGAGCCAATTCTGACACTCTTAAATCCATAGTTGATACCAAACTAAGTACAAGAAACCAAATTATAACCGATTCTATTCAAAACTCTCTACAATCTATTAAATTAGGAGCTTCAGTTGGATCAACTTTTGTACTTCAGCATTATGGACCTCTGTTAATTGAAAATGTAACTTTGGACGAATTCGCACACGGAAGACTAATAACTGAAAATATATTAACAAGTGCGTCAAATATGGGCTCTGCTGTCGCCACAGAGATTCTTGCTGAATCTCATACATCGACCAAATCAGACAAAGAATCTGATGGACAAACTAAATTACTTAAAGAACTTTTAGACGGTCAGTTAGCTTTATCTAAAGCAAATGCAGATGGCGCTGCAAATATGTTTAAAGGCGTAACTGGATTTTTGGGAAATATAGCAGGTATGTTTGCATTAATTCCTATTATAGTAGGAGTAGTGATACTATTATTCTTTCCACAAATTTCTAATATAATTGCCCCCGGACCTCTTAAGTATGTATTAGCAGCGGTGCTAATGTATTTTATATTAGCTTGGTTTATGGGTTTCTGGCCTTTTAGCAAGTCTGATAAAAGCATTTTTCCACACGACGGTTTAGCTCATGTAATGACAGGACATCGCGACGATCCGGAGGGTAAAAGACCTTACAATTTTAGCGTAGACCAAAGCTGGAAAATGCAATAAAATATAAAAAAATAATATAATATTATAATAAATGAATAATTATTACACACTTGGGTTTACCGCGGTTGCTCTTTTAGTTTTAATTTTATTTACTAATGGAGAATTTAAAGCATTTGAATATGTCCCAACTATTCATTCTCATGGACGAGACTCGGGGCTCACGATGCATACATACGCAAATTTAGGCGTACCTGGTTGGAAATGGGATGATTGTTGTATCGGTTAATTTTTTTTGAATTACATACGAATTAATTTTAAGAAATAATTTATATGTAATTATAAGAATGAAGGTAATCACTCGGAGTGGGAAAAAAGAAGATGTACGTTTTGATTTAATTACTGCTAAAATTAAAAATCTTTCGGAAGATCCTATTATGGGACGTAAGTTGAATACAGACCCTGTTTTTGTTGCGCAAAATATATGCAGTCTTATTTATGACGGAATTACGACATCTGAACTAGACGATTTCGCTGCGAGTTTTTCTGCTACTTTGTTTAAAAACGATCCTGATTATCTTATTCTTGCAAGCAGGATTGCGATAAATAATCATCATAAAAACACACAAGATTCTTTTGAAAATATTATGGATAAACTAAACTTGACCGGAATTATTTCAGGTGATTTTATGAAAAATCTAAGAGAAAATATTGAACAGGTTTCGGAAATGTTTGATTATTCTAGAGATTATTCAATCTCTTATTTTGGGTTTAAGACACTCTACAATGCTTATCTATTAAAGCTTAGTGGAGAAATTGTAGAACGCCCACAACATCTTTTTATGAGAGTCGCGCTGGCGATTCACGGAAATAATATGGAAATGGTGAAACGTGTTTATGATTCGTTGTCTAATAAATATTATACCCACGCTACTCCCACTCTATTTAACTCCGGTACTAATTATCAACAATTAAGTTCTTGTTTTCTCCTAGGAACAGAGGATTCAGTTGAAGGTCTATATAAAACCGCTACAGACATGGCTCAGATTTCTAAATGGGCCGGAGGAATAGGAGTTCATATTTCAAATGTGCGCGCGAAAGACTCTTATATTAATAAAACGGGAGGAAAAAGTAACGGAATTATGCCTCTTCTTAAAGTTTATAACAATATTTCACGTCATATTAATCAAAGCGGTAAGCGCAATGGTTCATTCGCAGTTTACATAGAACCTTGGCATGCTGATATTCATGACTTTCTAGATGCAAAGAAAAACAATGGAGCCGATGATATGCGCGCTCGAGATCTATTTTATGCACTATGGATTCCAGATTTGTTTATGAACAGGGTGAAGAACGATGAAATGTGGTCATTGATGTGTCCAAATGAATGTAAAAATTTATCTGATACATGGGGAAACGAATTTGAAGAACTGTACAAGCTTTACGAAAGTCAAGGTAGATTTAGAAGGCAAGTGAAGGCAAAGACTCTATGGGAAAAAATTATTAATACACAAATTGAAACAGGGTCACCCTATATTCTATACAAAGACACTGTTAATCGTAAGTCTAATCAAAAACATTATGGAATGATTAAGAGTAGTAATTTGTGTACAGAAATAGTTGAATATTCAGATTCTAAAGAAACTGCGGTGTGCAATCTAGCAAGTTTGTGTCTCCCAATGTATATTGAAAACGGAGAATTTAATTTTAAACTTCTTGGTGAAAAGACTCAAGAACTTGTTGTAAATCTTAATAATATTATTGACATTAATCATTATCCTACTGCGGAATCTAGATTTTCTAATAATCTACATAGACCAATTGGAATAGGAGTTCAGGGTCTTGCGGATGTATATATGATTCTTAAAATGCCTTATGAATCTGAAACTGCTAAAGATTTAAATAAGAAGATATTTGAATGTATTTATTATAATTCCCTTGTTATGTCAAACACGATTGCTAAAAGCAATGGTTATTATCAGACTTTTCAAGGATCTCCGTCTAGTGAGGGGATTCTTCAATTTGACATGTGGAATGTTACTCCAACTTATTACTCAGAAGATGAATGGGGGACGCTAAAAGAAAGTATTAAAGAGTTTGGTCTTCGCAATAGTCTACTTGTTGCTCCTATGCCAACTGCTTCTACCGCACAAATTATGGGTAACAATGAATCATTCGAACCATATACATCAAATTTGTATACACGAGCTGTCTTGTCTGGTAATTACATCATCGTAAACCAACATCTTATCAATGAACTTAGAAATCGCGGTTTGTTTAGCAAAGAACTCATTGAGAAGATTATGTTAAATAAGGGTTCTATTCAGTCTCTTGAACTCCCAGATGATATTAAACAAGTTTATAAAACATCTTGGGAAATGTCTCAAAAGAAAATTCTAGAACAAGCAGCTGATCGCGGGGCATTTATCTGCCAAAGTCAGAGTTTAAATTTGTTTGTAAATCCGCCGCAGCCTAAAGTAATTCATTCTATTTTGATGCACGGATGGACAATTGGACTTAAGACTGGTTCTTATTACATTAGAACAAAATCTATTCTTGAAAATCAAAATTTTACGACAGACGTTTCTAAGGAAAAGCAAATTGAATCGAAGGAATGTTTAATGTGTAGCGCATAATTTAAAAACATTTACATTAATTATTTCGTTTGTATAAATACATAAATAAGAGAGCTACAGTGACCAATAAAATAACAAGTATAATCAAATAGTTGGAGTTATTAGATCTATTAGTAAAATTATGCATAAATTCTTCAAGTGTTGGGGAGTCTTTGCCTAATTCATTATTTATAGACTTGTGAAATAGATGTGTCCATTTTATTAATTCATCTTTGGAACCAAGAAAATCTTTAAGATTTGATTTTTTAAAGATTTCTTGAGCAGATTTTGTACATTTATCGCATGGTAAAACTTTCATTATGTATTCATAAAAAGAAAAATAAACTTCTTTATCTTCTGATTTTGGATCTTTTGGATACCCGTATGCTACAAAATGAATTGTATGCCAAAAATAAGGTCCCCAGAGTTTTGGATTAATGTTTGATTTCCCCGATAAACTCATTTATAATTAAATTAATATTTTATTTAAAACACTTAAAACTTTAAAATGAGACAAAATAATACGAACTATTATAATAATTCATTTATTTTTTCTGATATAGTTATTATTTTTTCTTGAAACCATTTATTATTCGAATTAATAATATTATATATTTTATCTTTATCACTATATAATTCCTTACATAATAAAACTGCTTTATCCCATGTATCGGCTGTTATTATATATGGATTTTTATTATTAAACTTGAATGTAATATTAATTTCTTCTACAGGTCCACAAATAACTGGTATTGCTCCTGTAACAATTGCTTCATATAAACGAAAACAATCTAGACTTTTATTACCTCTGCCTATTGGGACAAATAAGGAATCTTTGTAAATATTAAACATTTCATGAGGTTTTATACTTTGCTTTTCTGGATTGGACCAATTTGTTGTACCAACATTAATAAAATTATTTTCAAAATTATTAGAAAATTTATTTAACATGTCATTTCTATCGCTTTTCACTGTACCTATAAAAGAAAAATCATACTTTTTATTATAGTCTATTTGTTTACAATTAATATAAGACTTATTTAATAAAAATCCAGATACATAGCCTAATGGTATCTGAAAATTATTTATTTTATAATCTAACTTTTTAAAATTGTATTGATGAAATAAAATTTTTATATTATATCTACTATATAAATTATAATATTCAAGGTCTTTTTCACACTCGTCGCTTAAATGAAAAATTATAAATGGTCTTAATTTTTTAACCATATTTTCAAGAAAACTTAAAGAAATATTAGAATTAGTAACAATTATATTATATTCATTATTATTATAAATTTTAGTATTTTCATCAAATAATATAAAATTTATTTTAATATTATATAAATCTTTTTTAAAAATATCATTTTTAAAAAAATCATATTCCCACATAGATGTTTTTGTGTAAAAAATATTCATATATTTATGAATATATACATATTTAAATATATATTTGAACGTGTCTCATTTTAAAGTTTCAAAAGTGTAAAACACTTAAAAACGTAATTTATTAAATTAATACCATGGACTACCTACTTGACGATTCTTGGATTCTTTATTTACATTATAAAGATCTTGGTAAATTATATAGTGACAATGTTGAAAAATTAATTGAAATATCCGACATCGTAACATTTTGGCAAACGTTCAACAATATACCTAAAATTTACGAAATATTTTCAAATGGAAGATGCATTAAAAAAATGAAAAGAAATAATTCAATACCGTGTGCTTATTCTTTTTTTAGAAGTGATATATTTCCGTGTTGGGAAGATGATAAAAATAAAGAAGGATTTGAGTTTTCAGTTAAAAATGGAAATCAATTTCAAAAATTCCAAGAAGAATGGATGAATTGTATATTAGAGTTAATCTCTAATAAACAAGACATTTATAAATGTATAAATGGTATAAGAATCGTTGATTGTACAAAGTATGATAGTGTTTTATATAGAATGGAAATATGGATAGACTCCGAAAAAAATAAAGACGCGATTGAACAAATTTTAAAATCAGAATCTTTTGGACTTAAAAGATATAAATTTTTATATCGTAGTCATAAAAACATGAAAGAAACGATATAAAAAAATAGATTATATATAATTACAATATAGTACGATGGATCTTAATCGGGATAATTTAGAAGAAATTATCAATGACTGTCTTAACAAGCAAGAACAAGAGGCAAAAGAACAACTAACTGTTATTGAAGGAAAGATTGACGTTCTAGAAAAAAAACTAGAATCTCTTGAACTGAATATGTCACCTCTATTAGATTTACTTAATACACTGATTAAGACTAATATATCAGCTGATACTCTAGAAGAAGCGCCAAAAGAAATTGATAAGAAACCCGAATTAGCGTATCGAGTAAATGGAGACAATATTTACATATATGGGACAAAAACATACGACAATCGGAATGCAATTAAGTCTGTATTTAAAAATGCAAGTTGGTCAAAAGAGAACAATGCTTGGACTTTTAATGTTATTTTAAACCCTGATTATGAAAATAAACTGAATGATTTTTTCCCTAGCATTATTAAGGGTCAATAGTAAAAACATTGATATTAGACTTTCCTGTACCAACTTCAGAACCCTTAACCTTCCTAATTCTTGGATCTTTATGACAATAATAATGTACGGCTCTTTTCTTTAGATTTAGTCTTTTAGAGAGTGTTTTAACTGAAAGTTTTACCCCAGCTCCATTTTCTAGGTACACATACACCGGATTCATATTAATTACAAATATAATTTATCTTTAAATTATTATATTTATAATTATTAAAATAATGGATTTCGGTAAGAAAGGTGATGCGAAGAAGGCTATGAAGCTTATGTGGAAAGAAGGTATTACATTAAAACAGGCCTGGAAACGAATCAAGTCTGGTAAAAAAGGGGTGTCGTCTAAGAAAGGAAAGAGAATGTCTCCAAAGAAAAAGAAGGCTGCTGCTAATGCAAAGAAAGCCATGAAATTAAAGTGGAAGGAAGGTATTACTCTCAAACAGGCTTGGAAGAAGGTAAACAAGTTTGGTGATACGGTTTGTCCGCCGGGTCTTGAACCAAATGCTATGTGGACTGGCAAGTCAGGTCAGCTCCAGTGTATCAAAATATGCGATAAGGGTATGTACAGAGACTCTACTACAAACAGGTGCAGGAAAACGCAGGTTGTAAAGACTGCTAAGCAGATTCCGGATGGTATGGAGATTAATCCGGCTAGTGGCAGACTAAGAAAAGTTTGTTTGCCGCCAAATATGAGAAATGACAAAGGCAGATGTGTTAAACCAAAAGCTCCGATCATTTTAAAACCTGGTTATGAAATTAATCCAGTATCAGGAAAAATGCGTAAGATGTGTCTACCTGGTCAGTACAGAGATCCAATTTCTGGGAGATGTAGAACTATTAAAGATTTCTCGGTTGAACCTCTTTTAATAAACCCCTCTGTTCCTATCATGGAGCCTCTTTTGGGTAATTTTGGTAAGAAATATAAATTCGGTAATAGCAAAAAATGTAGTTTTGGAACATGCAAGGCGTGCGCGGCTCGTTAAACGTAATAGTATAAATGGGCTTCCATTATTTAAAACATATTTAGAGGAAAATAAACATTTACAATCTCAATTATTCATAAAAAAAAATATAAAATATATAATAAAATGAACTCTTATTTTGGTATGGCCACTGTCTGTCCCCGGGGTTACAGACCGAATAAACGTTATCGTGCTAAGCGCGGTCAGCGCCAGTGTTTAAAAGGTTCTCCGAAGAAACCTTTAAAACAGCTTCAGGCTATCGCTCGCGCAAACGATGTATCTATTTACAAGCGCCGCAAGGACGACAATGGTTTCACCCGTATTCCTCTCAGTGTTCGCGCGCTTAAATACAGACTTACAAGGATGAAGGTTGCTCATTTTGGTATGGCAACTGTTTGTCCACCCGGTTACTCTCCTAATTCTAACTGGCAGAGAAAGAGGGGTCAGCGCCAGTGTCTCAAGAATAAGAAGACTGTTGCAAAGAAAGCAAAACCTACTCTAAAGCAGTTACAGGCTCTTGCACGAGCGAATGAGGTGTCTATTTACAGGCGCCGCAAGGACGACAATGGTTTCACTCGTACTCCGTTGACTGTTAAGGCTCTCAAACTTCGTCTTACAAAGATGAAGGTTCCATACAAGTAAATATTAAATTCTAAAATATAAAGCATAAATGTAATTTATAATTTTTTTAAAATATAAAGTTATAAATTATATAATATTAAGATGGAGCCGATACTTTCTGAAACCTCTAATAGATATGTTTTACAGCCTATAGTATGGAACAAGGTGTGGGAAGCATATAAAAAACATCAGCAAGCTTTCTGGACAGCAGAAGAAATAGATTTTCCAGCTGATATACCAGATTGGGAACAACTCTCGGAAAGTGAGCAATTTTTTATCTCCAATGTTTTATCTTTTTTTGCAGGCTCCGATGGTATAATTTTTGAGAATTTATCTATTAATTTTATTGATGAAATTAAAGTTCCAGAAATTAGGGCTTATTATGGTTGGCAAGCAGCCATGGAAACTATACACTCAGAAACATATGCCTTAATGATAGATACTTATATACCCGAAGAGTCTAAAGAAAAAATTTTTAATGGAATACAAGAGTTGCCAGGTGTTAAAAAGAAGGCCGAATGGACGCAAAAGTGGCTTAATCAGGACATTCCTTTTCAAGAGAGATTAGTGGCTTTTACTATCGTTGAAGGTATTTTTTTCTCAGGGTCGTTTTGTGCTATATTCTGGTTAAAATATGTTAAGAAGTTGATGACCAAAGCTCTCGGTAAAAGTAATGAACTAATAGCAAGAGATGAATCTTTGCATACAGACTTCGGAGTATTATTGTATTCTTACATAGAAAACAAGTTGTCAGAAGAAAGAATAAACGATATGATGATATCTGCTGTAGAAATTGAAAAAGAGTTCATCTGTGATTCTTTTCAATGCAATCTCATAGGAATTAATGCAGACTCTATGAAAACATATATAGAATTTCAAGCTGATAGACTTATAGAAAAACTCGGATATAAAAAAATTTATAATTCAAGTTGTCCTTTTAATTTTATGGATACTATGTCATTGGACGGTAAAAGTAATTTTTTTGAACAGCGTGTCACGGATTATAATCGTCCAGAACAGATAGGGGACAAGGAATTGGAATATTTAGACGATTTTTAATCAACTTAAAGAATTAATTTAGTATAAATTATAAATGACTTCTACCGACGCCCCTACTGAGCCTCATCATGATGATAAAACTTATACAATCTCGTATAAGGATGTTCAACTTCTTCTCACACTTGTAAACGTAGTATCTTCCCGCGGCGGTTTTAAGCCGGCCGAATTTAAGCTAGTTGGCGAACTTTTTGACAAGCTTTCTAATCTAACAAAGGAAGACGAGATGCAAGCTTAAATTACAAAAAAAATATTAACTTAAAAATTCCATACCATCAATAATTGTACAGAGATGGCTACAATTATTGATGGTAGAGGCAATTTACACTGGAAAGAATTGGATACTACAATGATTATTCCAGAAAATAAAGAAATTAAACCACAAGAAGAAGAAATTGAAACAATGTCTATAGAAGAGTACAGAAATTTAAAATTAACCGATGAACAAGAATGGAATAATATATATAATCCAAAAAGACTATCTATAGAAGTATTACACGCCATTGAAACGAAAAGAAAAGGACAAGGACCTGATAAAAAAATATATCACGCTGACTGTAGCGAACCTGGTCCTTATTATGATCCACAATGTAATCATGTTCATGTTTGGAAAGATAAGAGTCTAATTAAAAATTTTATAGGAGAACAATCTCAAACTATACCTTATGTCCAATTCACAGATGATAAACCCGGGGTTTATTGCTCCGTTTGTCACTGCAAAAATCATCAATTTTATCTTAAATGGACAAAATACTCTTACGATTACAATGAAGAAGAACCTGTTATTCTACAAAATAACGATGTTTATACAGAAGAACATTTTTTACCGAAGGAAAAACCAAAAGTGTTTCCTAAATGTATTCCTGAACCTATTCAAGAACCAAATAATAGAATAATATCTAAATGGGAATCTCTTATGTTCAAAGTTATTTATAGTCTTAAAAATGATAAGATCATTTATCGAGTTTCACGCTTTAAATCTTTTTATTTGTGGCCGTGGCAATTAACACCATATCAAAAATTTAGACTTAAATTCCCCGATTATAAATCGCGTATTATATTTGTAAAAAGCGACATTGACAAGTTTAAAGATAATTATGCCGCATTGGCTTAAAAAAATAGCGTATATATTTACTAAATGAGTAAATATGATAAACTTTTTATAGACATATGTACTAAATATGCAGAGATGTCTTATGCACGGAGGAAAAAAGTAGGTGCCGTAATTGTTAAGGAAAATACTATCATATCAGATGGTTATAATGGTACTCCTGTCGGTTTTGACAATAACTGCGAAGACGATAACGGCAAAACTCATTGGTATGTTTTACATGCAGAAGCTAATGCAATAATAAAAATGGCTAGAAATAATACAAGTTGTACAGATTCTACCCTGTATATAACTCTTTCTCCTTGTAAAGAGTGCTCTAAAATAATAATTCAATCGGGTATTAAAAAAGTAGTATATAAAGAAAAATATAAGGATACATCTGGGTTAGATTTCTTAGGAAATTTTAATGTAGAATGTGTTCAAATAGAATAACGACCTTTAAAACACAGAAATAATACGTTTAAAAATAATTAATTACTTATTTTAAACATATAAATGGAGGAATCGAGACTAGATCGTCTTGAAAAGGAACTTTCTGAGCTAAAAAGTAAAATGGGAAATTCTACAGAAAAGCCAAAGAAAGAAAAGAAGCCCAGAGCTCCTTCTGAGTACAATACATTTATGAAGACTTTTATAGCCGAACGAAAAGCAAAAATTGGAACCGACTATGATCACAAAACAGTTTTTAAGGAGGCGGCAGAAGCTTGGTCAAAAAAGAAGCAAACGGGACAAAATTAAACAATTTTCGCATATATAACATTGAAAAAGATTTGAATAAAGTATGTTATTTGGTTTGCAATTACAATAAGTATTACATTCCTTGTTTATAAAGGCTTTATAATACTTATTTAATGTAAAAGTCTCCCTGTTTAAATTAGAAATTTCAGATAAACTATTACACATATCTGAAATGTTATTGTTCATAATTATAGTGTTTTCTAGAAAACTATCGTTGTCTTTTTTAATATATTTTATAATAGTTTCGTCTACTTTTATATTAAAATCTTTAATGTAATTATCTTTTATCTGTAATTCAACGTTTTTAGTCTTTTTGGAACAAATTATAAGACAATAAGACATTATCTGAGACATTACAATTTTAATATCTGTGAAAAAGTTAGATAACATATATATGTATTGTATCTTCGGATATGTATATAGGTCTTTTACTATTATTACGTAATTAGAGTATTTATCTTTTAAATTTTCTGTTAAAATTTTAAATTTATTGTCCGTAAAATTAATAATCTTATAAGTTTCATTATCTAACATGTATACATGTTCATTTATTTTAGTAAATGTATAAAATATATAACTTATACATTCTGTGAATAAAATATCATCCGAATCATCCAAAAATGTAAAAGTTTGTTTTATAGTTTTATAATTAATGTATTTATCCGGATCCACAATAGATTTAGAAGGTCTAGAACTACATTTAGAATATATAAAATTTTCTTGATTGATTTGTATGTCTTTATTTTCTAATATTATAACTGACATGGTTTCTAATTTAATGAAAGATGTCTCAATATTAGTTTATTATAATAAGTAAATTTTTCATCGTGGTCGTCTTCTCTCCAGCGTACGTGGTTTAACGCTGTATGTGTAAGTTCGTGCGCTATTAAATCTTTAAGCTGTCTTATAGTTTTGAGTTTACCTCTTTCATTTCTTATAGTTAAAAAAATCTTTCTGTACTTTGCTCGTAGCTTTCCATCTTCTCCTACGCTCTGTTTAGTTGTACGTTTTACTTCCTTTGGTTTATTTAATCCTTCAAATTTAATAGAACCTTGGTCTTTTATTAACTGCATTTCTTGTAATACATATGGTGTTTGTAATAATATGTTTATTTCGGCAGTTCGTTTTTCTTTAAATTCTATCGATACAAAACATCTTAGAATCATAAGGTCTATGTCATTTAATAGTTTTGCAGCTTTTCCTGCATCCGGTAAATCAAGTACTTTATAGTTTCCTATTTTTATATAGTTCTTGTTTTCATTAAAATCCCAAACAGTCATGATAATATAATATAATGTAATGTATTATTTATTTAAAATAATGTTGACACTTCCGTCCGAATCTTTTACTGTCCTTATAAGATGTTTGTTTTTTGTAGGTCTTGGTTTATAAAAATTATTTATAGGTCTTTGAACTCTTTGTCTATTTTTCATTAATACATTTTGAGATGATACATTAAGAATTTTTTCTTGTTTTCTTTTATTATAATCATTTAATTTTTTAAGCACCATAAACATCTCTAATGGAAGAACTTTTGCGATTTTTGGTATAAGTCCCAAATTCGTAGGTAATGTATTTATTATAAAGGGAAACTTTTTAACTCTTTTGTCAAGTAATAATATTCTAGCCTGTTCCCTGTTTACGATTATTATATTAGTTGATAAATCTGGATAAGAGTATAATTTTTTTAAAGCGTTATAACTTTTATAACAATCTTTAAGCAAATACACTGTTTGCATTTAAAGTATATATCATTTAATAATTTATAATTTTTTTTGGGTTTTTATTATATTATACTAATAATATAATGACGCAATTAATAGAGCCAGATGAAGTAGATGGAGACATTTATGATGAAATTGCTAATCTGGAAAACTGGCAGGGTATGTTATCAGATTTAATTGCTAATAATGATATTTCTCAAGAAGAATTTGATTCCGAAATGCTTAAAACTAGATATTATCTGGATATTAAAACAAAAACTTATGTATTAGATGATGACGATGCTGAAATTATAGAAAAGCTTAGAAAATATAAACGTTCTTTAACTGAAAATTATAAATTTGGAATAATTTCAGAAGAAGAGTTTAATAAAGAATACATTTCTATTCTAAGAAAAGAGTATGATATTCTTAAACTTTCAGAAAACGATCAAGATGATAAAAGAACTTCTGAAAACATTGATCTGGACTTACCATTAAGTGAAAAGCTTCAGAAGTTACACGAAGCAGAAGTTAAACATTATAAGACGGTTGCTAAAAAAAATGGCATTCTTTTTCCAAAATTACCAAAAGGGGTTAATAAAGAACAAGTAAACGAGTATTATGATCTTAAATTGAGCGGTAATTTAGAAACGGTTATACCAGAAATAGAAGAATATATCAAAATGTATTCCGCTACAAAACAGTTGATAGACTTTCATACAACTTCATTTGAAGTTTCAAAAATATTCTACGATACAGATACAAATGCTCCCAATTACGAATTTAAAATGGTTGCACCAATAAGTAATAAATTAGACAGCCTAAGATTTTTAGAAAAAAGAGTTAATTTATTATTACCCGAAGAACAAGCTTACTCAGATAGACTGAATATATTAAAAAATAGGCTCAGACAGATGCCACGTACAGATTTACTTAAGTGTGCTGGTATTAGAACTGTTAAATTTATGTCTTATATAGAACGCCTTAAAGAAAATAAGCAAAATGTAATAAAATTCAAAGACCACCCAGTTAATTATGAAATTTTAAAACAAATAATAGAAGAAGATAACTTAAAATATTATAAAATTCCATCTGATCAATTATTTAAGGAATATATCTATGCAAGACCCGACATTTTACAGTCTTTTGTCGAAGAAACAGAAACAAACTTAACAGATTATTTAGAAAAAGGAAATACTGGGTATTTAGCTATAAAACCCGGGTCTAATTTAAAAGATTTAGGAGAAGGTCTTGAAAGTTTTGTAACCGTTTTGCCATTTGAAGACGAGCTTTATACAGAACTTAAAAATAAAGAAGGTTATAAAACAGAAATAGACAAGGTTTGGGAATTAAGAATGTCACTTCCCGGTTCTACTGCTAAAAATTTAATTAAACGATATTTATCATTTGAAGATTATCTAACAGATCTTAAAGATATTTTAGTTAATAATTCTAAAATGCTTTCGGGTACTTCTAAAGATGTAATAAATTCAAAAATAAGAAAGATAAACTATTACCTTATGTACAATGAAGATCCAGAAATGTATTTACCAACTGGGCATACTTCTGTTTCTGATTTATTCAAAAATAGATCGGATGTTTATAAAATGAGACAAGAAGGTCTATATAAACTACTAGAATTTATAACAACTTATTACCCCGGTGCAGATACTTTAGTAGAAAAAATAGAATCTGATATATTTGATTATTCAAGTTCCAATTATAAATTTAATATTTCTAAATTTATGTTTTTAATAAACAATTTTCAAGAAAAACTTGATGAATTGATAACGGGTTCCGTTTCTATTATACAATTGTTAGCATACGAAACTCCAAAAACTTTACCAGAAGAAGACATTGATATACGTAGCGACAAACAGGAAAACATCAATAAATTATTAAACTGGAATCCCGATACATCTTTTTATGATATATATAAAACAGAATTGGAAAATATGAACCATCAGTTTTATAAATTTAAAAAAGCACATCCAGAATTATCTAATCTTGAGATCTCGTATATAATGAGTCAATATTCTGAAAGTATTCAGTGGAAAACATCTCTGCAAAATTATAATAAACTTAAGGTTCCCGATGGTTATATAGAACTTAATTTTAGATTGAGATACTTGCTAAAACAAAGAAATAAGTTACCTTCTAGACGAATATTTACTCTTGCAAGCGTTTCGGACAGGATAAATAAACAAAAGAAATTTTTGGCAACATTTATTAAATGCAAATTCCCCGAACCAAATAAATACTCTGTATTAACAGAAAACATAATATATGGTTTATCTAAAACTCCAGAGTACTATGAATATTATAATAGTCTTGTTAACTCTGAATATAAAAAACTATGCGAGTATTTTACAAGAGTTAATTTAAATTGTACGTTAGATGATTCTGGTACAGTTAAGTGTATTTTAGCATTTGAACCAAATATCTTAACCCCTGTTATAACAGAATTTTTAGTTACACAGGGGGAATTTTCAACTGTTGATATTCAGCGCTTAAAGATTTTCACAGAAAATATAAATTCAAACAATATACTATCTTATATCAGAAATTTAAGAGGCGCGGAAATAGATGCTTATAATAGATCTATAATGGAACAGGTAAATGAAGAATCTACGTCGCTTAATGAAATATATCTTAAAGCTGCTAGAATACTCAAAACCGCTAAGTTTAAAAAACAACTCGAAAAACTGGCTACAATATCTTACAGTACATATAAACCACCTATAGTCAGTGTAGAAAAACCTGTAAAGATTAGACACGGCAGAGAATATACACCTGATTATATTAAAGTGGGAGATTATTATATATACGGCGGGTTTTATCCAATGTTTAACAGTTATTCTGAAGACAGCGTGGTTTTAAGTGAAAATTATACAAGATACGATTTGGAACAGCTTGCTATTATATTTAATTTAGAGTTATTAGAAGACTCGTTTGAGCTCTATAAGAGCATAATGGAGTTTATGAGAGACTATAACAAAAAAGAAACAGTAATTGAAAAAATAAATTTTAATCCTATCGAATACAACACTTATTACGAATACCTTAAACTTCCTACTAAGACAATAATGTATACAATCAGACCAAGATTGGGGGTTCAGGAACCAGGCGAGGTTTATACTGTAATAAAAGACGAATCTAGAAAATACGGCGTTCCCTTTGATTTTAACAAAGATACCGTTCCTATATATAGTGAAGATCTAAAAGAGAGAGTAGATGACGGTTTTATTATAATAGAAGGTCCTTGTATTTTTCAAAAAACTTCCGGAGATAATAATATAACAAGCGATAGCTATATTAATATTGAATATAGAGATTCAAGAGGAAAAAGTAAAATTTTTAGAGAAGGTGTTGCTATTAAAAAAATAAAGAAAAAGACAATAGACTCAATAAATACTTGTTCCAGATTCACTACTAAAACTTCTTGTGACGATCCAAATTCTTATTCTCTAGATGTAAAAGGGCTCAAATTTAAATGTAAATGGTTAAATGAAAAATGCAACGGAATTATAGTAGAATCTGACGAACTTAAAAGTTTCGATATTAACGATGTTAAGTTTAAGGATTTTTCTAAAAACAAACTTTGGCAAACTGCCATAGATAAATCTATTAAATATATAGAAGAATTAACAAAACTAAAAGAATTAACTCAAGAAGAAATTAAAACACTGTCCAAAGAACAAAAAACTAGATTATTTAACTACTATAATATATTAAATAAACCAAAGAAAGCTCTTCAAAGTATACCAGAAGAAAAGACAGAAATTAAAAGTTATTCTCTCATTGATCAGTTTGAAGATTTATTAAAACCAAAAAATAACGTATTTAAAATCCGAAAAACTATAACTGAAGGTTATACTGATTTTACAGTATATAACTTAACGTCTACCTCTCTAAAATTGCCAATGAAAACTATAATGATTGGTTCTGAGTATACAGTGAACGGGGATGTAGTTATACCAAAAGAGTATCATTCAGATGATGCTAGCTACACGTGTGAAATAAAAGAAACCGGCGAAACAATAATATTAGAAAGAGAAGAATTTAGAAGAAAAACTAATGAAATTATAACGAAAGCTGTTCCTCTCTTTTGTCTTGTTAAAAACGAAGATCTACCATTTCTTAGTAACCTCCCGGGTTATTATTGGTATGATAAAAAGATAACTTATATACCCATCGAAGACGAAGTTGTAAGAAAAGAAGAAATAATTAAGATGACAAACGTACCGGCAAATTTCATAAACCCAAGTTCTCTATTAAATGGAAAACCTCTAATAAATCGCGCCGATATATTTGAAGCTATATCAAGAACGGCATTTAGCACTCTTTCATCAGACAACAGTTTTATATACTACATTACAGATAAGGTAAATGCAGAAAAGAATGCAATAGAATTTGCGGTTAAAAATAAAATAGATATAAATGATTTGTTCTCAAAAATAATAGGAACAATAACGCTTCCAGATGTTATAGAAGAATATGAAACTAAAAATCCTAAAAAGATAATAAGTAAAACAGAGATAACTGATATAATACTTGCTGCGATTGAAAATAAAGACAAAAATAAATTAGCAGAATACTTTATAAGAGCTAAAAAGAGTAAAATAGATCCTGATATATTAAAAGAGGCTAAAACACTTCTAAAAGAATTACCAGATGTACAAGAGGTTCCAAAAGAAGAAACTGTACCAGAACCTGTTAAACAAGAACCGGTCCCCATTAAAAACATATACACAGCGGCTAGACGAAGAAGGTAAATACGTTTACAATTTATATTTTAAATGAAACTATTAAATTAAAATGGACTCTTTGAATATAGCGGTTGTTTACCATCCTAATTGTAAAGCATCTACAGATTTTTTAATTCAAATAAGCAAGTTGCAAGACGCTGAATTAGAATACATAAACATAAAAGAAGATAAAATTGATACTGAAATAAACATAGACGTGGTCCCTCTTATTATAGTAAACAATGATCCATCTAAAATTTATAAAGGAAAGGCCGCATTCGACAAGCTAAATGATCTAATTATAAATAGACCAGTTAAAACCGCGAAGAAAGAAACAGCGGGGGTCAAATATGGAAAAGGTGTTACTTTTATAGAACAAAGCGATAAAAAAGAAAAAATAGATCTAAGTAAAAAGTAATTTATATGCGGTAGTAATTACTAAATTAAATGTTTTTTAAAATTAAAATGGGTCCCGATGAGCAGCTCCCTGATTTTAGCCAGATTATGAAAATAGCTCAAAAAGTAGCAGGCCAGATTGAACCACCCGCTGAATTAAAGTCTGGAAAGAAACTTTCAGATGAAGACATGACAAGTGTTATTTCAAAAATCACAAAATCTGTAACGGAGGTCGTTAATCCAGATATGTTAACACGGGAAATGAGCAGTAAAAAACAGGGAAAGCAGCGCCCTGCTTCGGCTCCGATTAAACCAGAAGATTCTAAGATTTGCTTTGATGTAACAGATGAGCCAGTACAGACAAAGAAAGAAAAGAAGAAAAGGGTAGTTGAAATCGAATCTGACGACTCCGATGAAGACGATCCAATTGCTCCGCGTACAAAGGACATGACATTTACTTTATCTGTAAGTCTTGAAGAACTATACAATGGTGCAAAAAAGAAGTTAGCTTTGCGTAGACAAAAAATAGACGCCGATGGTTCGTATGAGGAGGAAAAGAAGAAGATTTCTATTAAAATTGAACCGGGTATGATAGACGAACAAACTATTAGATTTAACAAAATGGCAGACGAAAAACAAGGCTATGAAACCGGAGATGTAGTTGTTACACTTGACGTAGAAGAACACCCTGAATTTATCAGGGACGGTAATAATTTGTTATTAGAAAAGGAAATTTCTATCTCTGAGGCTTATAATCCACTGGTTTATATAAATCATTTAAATGGGAAAACTTTTAAGGTAAATGGGGAACCATTTGATATCTTTGGAGACGAAGATGATATGCTTAAAAAGATAACCGGGGCTGGAATGCCAGTTTTAGGAGAACCTGGTAAGTTTGGAGATCTTTTTGTAAGATTTAAGTGTATAAATAAGACAAAGATTACCCCAGAAATCATTGAAGTTCTTAGCAGGATTTTTCCACCTCTGTTAGAGAAACCAGAACTTGACGATTCTGAAGTAGTTGAAAAGCAGTTTGAAATGGTTACAGAAACAGATCTAGAATTTTTAGAAGATTCCGACGATGATTATGATTCAGAAGACGAGGATTACTCAGACGAAGAATCAACAGACGAAGATTAAATATAAATTATAAATGGATTTAAAACTAAAGCTTATTTTAATATAAAAAATGCTAACTAATGGATGGGAATTTTTTATATTAAATCCTTTTGATAAAGATATCAAACAATCTACACAAGATAAATATATAGATATGTACAATAAAGCATATGATAGGTTTATAGGCCAGTTGTGTATTCCTGAACCAAACGATCTTTTCGAAGATGATTTTATTTTTGTTTATTATATAGATCTTAATGATGACAATAATAAAATAGATCTAGAAGAAGAATATGAATATACTTTTTTAAAGACTGTATTTCTAGATAAAAAATTTAGAAAGATAAAAACCGACCTAACACACTATTATAAAATGCATGATATTCGTATTGAGAATATGTATAAACAAGACAATTCTTTTTATTTGGTTCTAAACAGGAAGTAAGTTAAAAGTAATATTAAAACTAAGACTATGAAGTCCCTGAAGGACTTGCCGTATTCTATCATGTAGTTACCTATTTTAATTTTTTTACCGGCAAGATCGCTCTCTGGGTCTATAAACATATAAACACATGGTGTTATGAGTTCATCTAAAAATATACTAAAAATTTTATAAACTATAACAGATACAAATACAGAAAGAGTAAAATTAGCAATTATAAATTGTCCAACAGACTGTTGCATTTATAATTATTAATTTATTTTATTTTTGTTTAAATCTTTATACCAATAAGGAATATTCGCTATGGTCCACTTTGCAAAATAAGTTTTTTCCGTGTTGTAATAATTATGATAAGCTTGTGTATCTCTGACGTGTTTACATCTCTCAGGCATGGCTTGGTGTAATTTTGTTATGTTACCATTTGGGATGTAAATAGGTATAAAAGACAGGCAATGTTCTAGTTGTTTTTGAGATGCATGTATTTTTCCAAATCTATAAGTGTACTCTTTGCATAAGTTTATAAATAAGTTATAAAGCCATAGATAATTACCAGAAGTTGCACGTGCCCAAACAGTACAGGGGTTATTTTTAAACGCTACTTTATATAAATTTGGATTTTTATATTTACCCGATATATGGTGAGCAGAACATAACATTTGTGCGTACTCGAGTATCATTTTGCGTACATGTGCATCACAGTGCATAATTGCGCATAGTTTTGGATTCAAAGATAAAAAGAATATATTCATTTTTAGTAACTACAATCTTCAAATTTTTTAGTTTATTAATTTTTCTGTAATAAATTATAAATGACACTGTTGGATATAAATTAAAAAATTTTATTAGGATAATAAATAGTTTTATAAATATCTAGTATATCTATTTTTTTAATTG
>MDSV01022473.1_pt1 | contig 28937 bp, 21 predicted proteins | sample 810851 | NCBI WGS metagenome assembly MDSV01 (sample SAMN05326640, study PRJNA326480) | marine metagenome | isolation source: seawater | place: Atlantic Ocean: North East | collected 2012 | reverse complement strand
TTTCGTAAACTCGTCTGCAAGGACGGTACGATGCTCTAAGTTTTAAAAGTAGGCAATCAGAACAATAAGAGTACGCTTTTTATGTGTACTAGTGGACTTTTCCCGATCGCTTACGTTTATTCTTAAGCCGTACAGACGCTAGCATTTACTACATTCCAATGTTATGGTTTGGAGTCGTATGCTCAATTGGCACTGAATTTGCATTATTTTCATATTGTGTATAATTTCTATTCGTAATTGCGACTGTTTGACTCAACTATATAACTACTTTTATATACTGCATAATTACTTAAAATGGCGAAAAATTTAAAATGTTCTCTTTGTGACAAAGAAGCGACCGTTCACTTAACCCAGATCGTTAATAATAAGATTCACAAGGTTGATTTATGCGAAGCGTGTGCCCAGAAAAAGGGGGTCACCAATCCAGAGGGTTTTTCGTTAGCCGACTTGTTAACTCAATCTGCAATGACTCCTGGCATGAATGATAAACATATTATTTGCCCTGATTGTGGATTTGAGACGGCCGATTTTCGCCGCACTGGTCGCTTGGGCTGTGCGCAATGCTACACCGCCTTTTCGCCTCTAATAAAGCCTGTCCTCGAGGATATGCATTCTGGAGGAGAGCACACAGGTAAGATTCCTGAGGTAGCGTCTAGTCGACATTCTACCCAACAAGAACTCCATCAGCTAAACAAGGCATTGTCGCAGGCTGTTGCAGAAGAGGCTTATGAAGATGCAGCTAAATACAGGGACCAAATTAAGGCTCTAGAGGATGCACAGTGCCAAGAAGCAGAATTGGGTAGCTCATGATTGAATCACTCATAAAAAACAATCGTGCGGAGCTCACGCAAAGCACGAAAAAAGCGGCTCCCGTTGTTCTGAGTACTCGCATTCGATTAGCTCGTAACTTAGCTGACTCACCTTTTCCTGAACGTGCCAATTTGTCACAAAGAGGTGAGGTGTTAGAGAAGTGTCAATCAAAGCTGAAGCAGTTAGCTAAATTAAAGAAGGGCGTTTTTTATGAATTGGGCACTCTCAATGATCTGGAGAAGCAAGTTTTATTAGAGCGTCATTTAATTAGTCGTGAACTGTGTGATGATGATCAAGGTACTGGTGTTTTTATAAACAAAGAACAGACATGTGCAGTTATGGTGAATGAAGAGGATCATTTACGTATCCAATTCTTAAAGACTGGATTTAATTTAAAGTCTGTTTGGAAGCAGATTGATGCATTTGATACCGAGTTAGAGGGTTTGTTGGATCTAGCTTATGACCCAAACTTTGGCTACCTTACAGCTTGTCCGACAAATGTAGGCACTGGTCTTCGTGCTTCTGTGATGATGCACTTGCCAGGCTTAGTGATTGCCGAGCACATGGAGCGCGTCATTCGAGCTGTAAATCAGTTGGGTATAGCAGTTCGTGGACTTTTTGGAGAGGGCTCAGATGCAACTGGTCATGTATTCCAGATATCAAACCAGCAGACACTAGGCGAAAGTGAAGCGCAAATTCTTGATCGATTAGGTAATGTTTTGAAGACGATTATCGATCATGAAGTGAACGCTAGATTTAAGTGTTTAGAGGAAAATAGCAGTAAATTACTCGATCAAATTGGGCGTGGATTTGGCGCACTTAGTCATGCACATATTATGTCCTCGAATGAGGCTATGAATCTTCTTTCACTAATGCGTCTAGCAGTTGACTTTCAGATATTACCCGAAGAAAAACGAGCAGTGATTGATCGTTTATTTATCGAGTGTCAGCCAGGTCATGTTCAATATGATGCGCAGTCTGGTATAGATTCTGATTTGCGCGACAGCGCTCGCGCAGACAAGTTACGTGAAGAGTTTAAGCAATTCCCATCTCTAGATTTTGACAAGGTTAAGAATTTATCATAACATTAGCATATATTTATTATGGAACCCATGAACAATTTTACACCACGCGCTCAACAAGTACTGGCGCTTGCTCGTAAAGAGGCAGATCGCTTTCATCACAATTATGTAGGTACCGAACATCTGCTTCTTGGCCTTATCAACCTTGGTCAAGGTGTTGCTGTTAATGTACTACAAAAAATGGGCCTCGACTTACAGACGGTTCGTAGCGCAGTAGAAAAGCAGGTTGGCACCGGTCCAGAGAGCAAGCCGTCTGGCAATATTCCCTACACGCCGAGAGTGAAGAAGGTACTTGCTCTAGCAGGTAAGGAGGCAAAGGCATTGAATCATTCTTATGTAGGAACCGAACACATATTGCTTGGTTTGTTACGTGAGGGTGAGGGTGTTGCAGCTCGTGTACTAAAGTCCTTAGACGTGGATATAGAGCGCTGTCGCAACGAGATTTTATCGGAATTAGATCCTAATTTTTCAGGTGAGCCAGAAGAAGCTTCTGCAGGTGCTTCTTCAAGCAATGATGATGACAAAAAAGAATCAAAGTCTCCTGCCTTAAAAGCATTTGGGCGTGATTTAACCGAACTTGCAGTTAAGGGCGAGATGGATCCAGTCGTCGGGCGAAAAGACGAGATTCGTCGTATGATTCAAATTTTGTGTCGTCGTACTAAAAACAATCCTGTTCTTATAGGTGAAGCTGGAGTTGGTAAAACTGCCCTTGTTGAAGGTTTAGCCCAAGAAATTGCGAGCGGGTCAGTACCGGAGATTCTTGCTGACAAGCGCGTGGTCACACTTGACTTAGCATTAATGGTTGCAGGTACTAAATATCGTGGTCAATTCGAAGAACGAATTAAGGCAGTGATGGATGAAATCAAGCGCGCTAAGAATGTTATCTTATTTATTGATGAGCTTCACACCATTGTTGGTGCAGGCGCTGCTGAAGGAGCTATGGATGCATCTAATATTTTTAAACCAGCACTAAGCCGTGGAGAATTACAGTGCATTGGTGCTACTACGCTAGCTGAATATCGAAAATATATTGAAAAAGATAGTGCTTTGGATCGTCGTTTCCAATCGGTTAAGGTAGAAGCACCATCTGTTGAAGACACCATCTTAATCCTTAAGGGTATTCGAGGAAAATATGAAGAGCACCACAAGGTGTCTTTTACAGACGCAGCACTGGATGCAGCTACAAAGCTTTCTGAGCGATATATCACAACTCGTTTCCTTCCCGACAAGGCTATCGATATTTTAGACGAAGCTGGCGCGCGTGCACGAATTGAATCACTCAAGCGTCCTGCTGAAATTGACGAAATGAGCACAGTTATCGATGAGGTCTGCTGTAGTAAGGAGGATGCTATTGCGAAACAACATTTTGAAGAGGCTGCTAAATATCGTGACGAAGAAAAGCAGCTTCGACAAAATCAGGTAGATGCTATAGAAGCTTGGAAAAAGTCTCGCGAGGAAATTAAGATTGTTGTTGATGAGGATGAAATGTTACAGGTAGTCGCTACTTGGACGGGCATCCCTTTATCTCGAATGGAGGAGGCAGAAAGTAAAAAACTACTTAAGCTCGAGAGTGAATTACAAGCTGAGGTAATTGGACAAGCTCGTGCAACAGAGGTAATTTCTAAAGCACTTCGTCGTTCACGTGCCGATCTGAAGGATCCTAAACGTCCCATTGGTTCTTTTATGTTTCTTGGACCGACGGGGGTTGGTAAAACTTTACTGGCGAAGGTGCTTGCTGAACAAATGTTCGGTGACAAGGATGCAATTATTCAGATCGATATGTCTGAGTATATGGAAAAATTCGCAGTTTCACGTTTGGTTGGTTCACCTCCAGGTTATGTTGGCTACGAAGAGGGTGGACAATTAACCGAGGCAGTGCGCCGTAAGCCCTACTCGGTAGTGTTATTTGATGAGATAGAAAAAGCTCATCCAGATGTTGTGCAGTTACTTTTGCAGGTACTAGAAGAAGGTCGATTGACGGATAGTTTAGGTCGTAGAATTGATTTTCGTAACACTATTTTAATTATGACCTCCAATGTAGGTGCAGAGATTCTCCAACGCAATACTTCCATGGGATTTGGAATAGAGAAGTCTGCTGATAGTGAATATGAAAAAATTCGTGAGAAAATACTCGATGAAACTAAGCGTGTGTTTAAGCCAGAGTTTCTGAACCGTTTAAACGACTTAGTTATTTTCAAATCTCTTGGACGTGATGACATGCACTCGATTGTAGATCTTGAGCTTCGTAGTGTTTGTGAACGACTCAAAGAAAGAGGTTTAGAATTCATTTTCTCCGATGCTGCTAAAGAGTTTCTGATTGAGAGCGGTTACGATGAAAAATACGGCGCAAGGCCACTGAGACGAGCGGTTGAAAAGCATTTAGAGGATTCCTTAGCAGAGGCCATTCTTGCTGGAACTATTAAGCCTGGTGAATCGATACAAGTTGATTTACAAGAAGATGGTAAGGCGCTTACTTTCGCACAAGAACATGCTGTCTCTTCTTAAAAGTAACTAGTTATTTCACAATCTTGCTACTTCGATAGAAAGTAATCTTTTTGCTTATTACTGATCGGTAGGTTTAGCTTTTGCATTACTTTTAACATGTCTTCCCATAACTGTCGCTTAGCGCGTAGTGTATTGTTATGCAGCAAGTAAGTAGGGTGGTATGTAAATATGGTTGGTATATTTTCTACACTTTCCCATTTACCGCGCACATCTTTAAGGACGATATTTGCTGGATCTCGACTTGTAAGCCCTGCTACTGCAGTTTTTCCTAATGCTATGATTACTTTGGGCATGACGATGGCAATTTGTGCCTGCAAGTAAGGTGCACAAAATCCAATTTCCTCTGAATTTGGAGCTCTATTTACGCTAGTTTTATCATGCTTAGGTCGCCATTTTACAATGTGAGTGGTGTAAATAGAATCGTTATTGAGCCCCATAGCATTCACAACTTTTAACATTAATTCTCCTGACGATCCAGTGAATGGAATTCCTGCTATAGCTTCCTCTTCATTTGGAGCATCACAGCAGAAAAATATATCGGCATCAACATTACCTGATCCAAAGACAATTTTTTCATTACTTCCAACCTGTGCATTGCATGTGGAACAAGATTCTATTTGTTTTTGTAGCCAATCGATTTGTGAATTTTTGTCGCCACTTGGTAGGTTTATGGATGCGGGCTTAGGTAATATGGCTTTTATTGACTCATTATCTGAACCTTCTTTCTTTTCTGCACTCTTTGCCGTGGGCTGCTCCGTATGACTTTTTGCTAGTTTGCTGTCCTCGTTTTCTGCACTATTTCTAGCTTCATTTGAAGCACTAGTACTGGATAGTTTACTTAGTAATTCTGTCGTGTCAGAATTGATAAAAATACGATCCACTCCCTCACTTTTTAAGCGTAGTAACTCCTCGTACACTGCATCTATATTTTCCACCATAAGAATATAAATACTGTGAGTGATGAATAGGTCGAGTCACATTTATTGTGTCTAGTTAGGTGTTCAGCGCTCGAAGTGCACGATAGATTTCTAATCTTCTTGTTCTGTAGAGAAAATAATAGGGGGCAGCAGTAAAAAGTGTGAGTGATAAAGCAAATATCAGCAGGTGTAGCGGCGGTTGACTAAGTAGTGCTGATGCTGCACATAGAGACCATCCTAGTGCACTAAATACAAAGCGAAACTTTCTAATTTGTATCGACTGCACTACATTGCCTAAACTTAAGATTAATGCAATGCAGGCAGGTAAAATAGTTGTAGGAATACTATTAATGAAATACGCACCTGATGAAATAAAACCGATAATCAAACCGCAAACGCTCCAGGTTTTACCTAGTGAATGATAAATGGTATGTAGTGCTTTCCCGCCATTTTGCACACTAAAGTAGACTATTGTTGCAACGGTAGACATTAGTAGACTCAAAGACCAAATGAATAATGCCGAGTTGACGGGAATTGCATAGTTACAAATAAGGTATTCAAAAAAGAAACACTTGGCAAAAATTAGCGCCCAAAGAGCAGTTACTAAATAATGACTATGGTCTAGATGTGGCGAAGTACGCATAGTTATAAAATAATTAAAGCTTTACTTATATTTGTTCATTTGTGTTTAGCAAATGACTCGTAGACTTTTACCAACTAATTTAGCGAGTTGTTTCGTTGAGTATAAATGGGGATACCATTTTAATTAATCTTTCTGGAATTGATCCGACTAAATATGTGCCATTGTCTCTGGATTCCTCTTTTCGCACTCCTCCTTCACGATGAATTTTTGCGACTAAATCGTATCGACTATGAGGAATTAATAGACGCAATTGTGAGAATTCAGCTTCACAAATAGTTTCAATTTGCTCGAGTAGTATATCAATTCCTTCTCCTGTGTGAGCACTAATAAAAAGTGCTTCAGGGAAATGAAGGCGTAGATCATCATGCTTGTTTTCGTTTAGTGCAGCATCGACCTTATTGAAAACAGTAATAATTTGTTTTTTATCGGCTCCAAGCTCACGAAGTACATCTAGTGTGGTTCGCGCGTGAGCATCGATTTCAGGACTATTAACATCGATAACATGGATAAGAAAATTGGATACTACTGCTTCTTCTAAGGTAGCCTTAAATGCTTCGACTAGTCGGTGCGGAAGGTTTCTAACAAAGCCTACTGTGTCGGTTACAACAAGTGGTTGTCCGCTCGGCAAAGGGCAGCGTCTGGAGGTAGGATCTAGTGTGGCAAAGAGTTTATCTTCTGCGAGAATATCGGAATTTGTTAGTTTATTTAATAAGGACGACTTACCTGCATTTGTATATCCTACGATAGCACAAGTTGGAACGGGCACTGTCATTCGTTTTTTTCTTTGTAGGTGACGATGTTGAATCACAGTTTTTAGTTCGCGTTTCACTTTGGAGATTTGAGTGCGTACCATACGCTGGTCCATTTCTAGTTGTGTTTCTCCAGCATCTCGCTGTACCGAACCACCACCACGTTGCCTACTAAGGTGTGTCCATGCGCTTTTTAATCGGGGAAGATTGTATTCGAGGCGAGCAAGCTCCACCTGTAAAACTGCTTCTTTTGTTTGAGCGCGAGTACCAAAAATATCGAGTATGACTTCTTGCCGATCAATTACTAATATTTTTTCCTCGGCTGCTTGCTCCCAATTTCGCTGCTGGGCAGGAGTAAGTTCATTATCAAAAATAATAACATCACAATCGTGCAGACGTGCCTCTTCGATCAAATCGTTCGCTTTTCCAGAGCCAACTAGATATTTTGCCTGTGGTTTACGAATAGCTAACATTTTCTCATGGCAAATTCCTATTCCAAGTGTTGTTACTAATTCGCGCAGTTCGTCTAATAGACTCCGCGTAGTAGACTCTACTTGGCCGGGTAGTGTAATGCCTATAAGCATGGCCCGCTCGACCATTTTAGGCTTCTCTTTAACGTCATGCACGGTGTTCTTTCATATAACAGTTGTAAATGTAATGACTAAATTAGGAAAAAATTCGATTCTCAATTCATGTATTTTGAGGTTCACCCAGCTATAAATTTACTATTCACTGTTCATATGGAAGCTTCTGAACTTTTTGATTTACCAGATTCTCTACCTTTTGAAGTGGCCTTTTCAGGCAGTGCTTCCCCCTGGCAGTGGATAGCATCTATTTCAGTGGCATTAGAAGATCTATCTGGCAACAAAGATGATTTAAAATGTCCCATTGGATTAGAGATGGAAGGGCCTGTTTTTATTCACCCTTCTGTTAAGCTTCCAGCATATGGCAGTATTAAGGGACCTGTATATATTGCCGAGGATTGTGAGTTGCGCCCTGGGGTATTTATTCGTGGTAATGTAATCGCAGCAACTGGTTCAGTGCTGGGTAATTCGTGTGAGTTTAAAAACTGCTTATTATTGGAGAATGCAAAGGTCCCACACTTTAACTATGTAGGAGACAGCATTCTTGGGAATAACACGCACCTGGGTGCAGGTGTTGTCTGCTCTAATCTTCGCCTCGATCAAACTGAGGTAAAAATTAAGGACTTTTCAGGAAAGGTTCACGATACTGGTCTGCGAAAGTTAGGTGCTTTTTTAGGAGATTTCTCAGAAGTAGGGTGCAATGCTGTTCTTAATCCTGGCACAGTTCTTGGTCGAAGATCAATCGTATTGCCTACGGTGTCAAATGGTGGAACTGTAGCTCATGGGCAGGTAGCTAAGCAGTAGTTAGTATTTTCGGTGCATCAAAATTTGGTATGTCCTTCATTAATTGCCTGAAGATATTGATTCAAAAATAGTCGCTAATTGTTCAAGTGAATGGTGTGCTGTGATCGCTCCTGCGCAAAGCAGTTCATCTATGCTGTGTGCGCCTGTGGATACGCAGTGACATAGAATTCCGGCTAGTCTTGCTGTCTCAATATCAGTAGGCGAGTCACCAATTATTATGACTGCATCTGTTGTACATTTTAATTGTTGTAGCACATAGTGCGTAAGTTCTGGTTGAGGTTTACTCCAAGCTGTATCGTCATTGCCTATACATAGGGAGATATTTTTTGAAAATCCTAGGTGAGCATTTAATTTACGTGCAGTCTCTCCATGTTTATTAGTCAGTATCGCTTGAGGAATGTCGTGTTTTGCAAACCATTTTATTAAGCTCTCTGCACCGGGCAGAACGATTAGATCATTTAGCATCATTTCTGGAAAGCGCTTACGAAAAATCTTACAACTATGTTCTAATTGATCTGCTTCTACAAAAAGCTTCATAGTAGAGAGCATCGGCCCTCCGAGGCTGCGACGAATTTGATTTGGATCCGGGCGAGTATACCCGAGACTACATATCACCTCAGTGTAGCAATCAATGATGCTTGTTGTTTGATCAATGAGCGTACCATCTAAGTCCCATAGCACCGCTCTAGGTAGAACTAATTCATTCATAATGAAACTATTTTGATCGTGTTAGGTCTGGTAACTGTAAGTTGAAGCAGTGATTTCCTAATTCATATAAGTCTTTGTGATATCCAGATGCACGGGTTTCTAACTTTAGTTGTTTTGCCGTATGGCTCCCAGTAGTGACCATATGACAAGGTATAGACAAGGCATTAGCGCTAGCATAATCAAACGGAGAGTCACCAATGAATAAGCTATCTTGAGGGGAAGCTTTGATTGTAGATAATAAATGTTCCGTAAACTTAGGGTGCGGCTTACGGTAGGGTGTATCACCGGTACCAAAATTAGCAGTGATGTACTTTGATAGCTCGAGATGGTCTAGTATTGCCCGAGAATGAGGACCATACTTATTTGTTAATACCGCAATTTTTTTTCCGCTAGCATAAAGATTTTCTAAGAGCCAATTAGCTCCAGGTAATGCAAACAATCCTTTTAAAAGGTTTTTTTCAATGTGTTCTTTAAATAGGGGCAAAGCTACAGTAACTCGCTTCTTTCCTATAAGGCGCTCCAATGTGAGCTCTATTCCTCCACCTACTGCAGTTATAACTTCATTCTTTGTGGAGATCGGAAGAGTTAGAATATTTTGTACATGATGTATGCTTTGCGTAATTGCTACAAAATGATCTACAAGTGTACCATCTAGGTCAAAAATGATGCATTTTTTATCATTTGATTCATAGCTAGGACTTTTAATCATCTACTTAATTATCTAAAATATTCGCTATTACAGCAAGTTCAAAGCTAGTCTATGTAAGAATGTATATCTGCAAAAAAAGTATATAATTCGTACAAAGCGTTGTTGACATGACGATCCTTCGAAAAATTATAAGCGGCTCGTAGGATCCGATCTAGTGGGTTTTACTTTATGGTGGTAGTAGCTCAGTTGGTTAGAGCACCGGATTGTGATTCCGGGGGTCGGGGGTTCAAGTCCCCTCTATCACCCCATTATTATTGTACTATTTTTTGCGTACCAGTATATTTAATAAAATGATATTCTTACCCCCTAAATTCTATGCTGTAGCAGCAGTATTCTTATTTATGTGCTCTCACACTACTTGTAATTTAGGAGCACGTACCCCAAACGTAGTAATTATTTTTGCAGACGATATGGGCTATGGCGATATGAGTAGTAATGGTCATCCCACCATTCGCACGCCACATTTAGATCGCATTGCATATGAGGGGCAAAAGTGGTCTAATTTTTATTCAGCTGCTTCTGTGTGTACTCCCAGTCGTGCTGGTTTATTAACCGGACGATATCCGATTCGTAACGGTATGTGTTCCGCAGTTCATCAAGTACTTTTTCCTGAGTCGACAGGAGGATTACCTAATAGTGAAATTACAATTGCAGATTTACTAAGCTCGGCGGGCTACAGCACAGCTATGGTGGGTAAGTGGCATTTAGGTCATCTACCAGAGTTTCTTCCAACAAAACATGGCTTTGATGAGTGGTTTGGAATCCCTTACAGTAATGACATGGATTTAGATCGCCCTACAGTAACCACACTCAATGGCGGTAAGCTTGGCCTTTGGCATACAGGTAAACATTGGGATGAGCCAATGAGTGAGTACTGGAGAGTGCCTTTAATGCAGGGAGATCAAATTATTAAGCGTAGCCCCGATCAAAGTTTACTGACCAAAATGTATACCAAGCGATCCGTAGATTTTATTACAAATAATGCGGATAAGCCATTTTTCCTCTATTTAGCTCACAGTATGCCGCATGTACCATTATTTAGATCTGAAAATTTTGTAGGTGCTAGTACAGCTGGAATTTATGGCGATGTTATTGAAGAAATCGACTGGTCCGTGGGTCAGATTATCCAGACCCTCGAATCGTTAGAAATTTCAGAACATACGCTTGTTGTATTTACGTCGGACAATGGGCCATGGTTACAGTTTCGTACGCAAGGAGGTAGCGCGGGTCTTTTACGTGGAGGCAAAGGCACTACTTGGGAGGGTGGAATGCGTGAGCCTGCCATCTTTTGGTGGCCCCAAAGTATTGAACCTAAGATCGTCCATGGCATTGGTTCTACTTTAGATTTGATGGCTACAATTTGCTCTTTGGCCAATATCGATTTGCCTGCAAAAATTGAGGATAGTGTGGATCTATCGAATACTTTGCTTCTTGGTCAAGACAGTCCGCGTAACGAAATGATTTATTATCGCCACCAAACCATCGAAGCGATTCGCTTAGGAGCATATAAGGGGCATTTTGATCGGGAAGCTTCCGACAGGGGTGAAATTAAGCTGAAAGCTATTTATAATATAGATATGGATCCAGCAGAGGCATTTAATTTGTGGGAACGCTATCCAGATATAGCCGTAGCGCTTCGTAGTAGATATCTAGAACATAGAAGATCTATTATACCAGTGGTTGATCAGTTAGCACGTAGAAAGTAATCCTTAAAAAATTTCGGTAGTTAACGTATATTTGTTACATTCTCTATAAATATTATATAGAGAGATTCATTTTTACCTATATAATTAGTTTTATTACTTTGCTATAAATGCCATTTGATTCCTTAAGTATGCGTCTTATTTTATTTTTATGAGTTTTTCCAAATCGTTTCACGCGCATCATTCACCGATGGGCGCTCACGCATCCTTTACCGTTGGAATGTTTGGAGCAGAGGGTGGCCTTGCTCTAGAGAAGGGTAGTCCGGCACAAAGTGCTGTATTTATTGGCTATCGTAATGCCTCTGGTAAAATGCATACCTTGCCCTTCTATAAGGGTCTTTCAAATGATGCAGAGCGCTACAGCCAATCTGGTGAAGATGAATCTAGTTCGGCTGTGATATTTGGTGAATCTGAAATAGAACGTCAGTATGGTTGGGCGAATGATTGCTTTTCTGCTCCTGGAATTTCACTAAAGATAGCAACGCCATTTGATACTATTCCAGATCCTACTAGTGCGGATGCGGCCGCTTTAAAGTTTGCTTCTACGCCGGCAAGTTTTCTCGAGTTAACGATTACTAATCACAGTAATGAGCTATGGGAGGGCTTTTTTGCTCATGAGAGCACGACCCCATGGACTCCGCTATCTTCTAAAAGTACGTTCAAGGGAGCGGTCACTCGTGAGCGCATGGGATTTGGATGTGATGGAGATGATGTTGAAGAGTTTGTTGAATTTGGCGTAGAACAAGCCTTAGAGCGCAGTAAAAGAACGCCGACTTTTTCATTAGGACCAGTTGCGGGAATTTCGTTTCAAGTGCAACCTGGACAGAGTCGCACGATACGAATTGTGCTGGCTTATTATATCGCAGGACAAGCAAGTTTTAATTTAGAGGCAAGTTACTGGTATACAAAGTATTTTAAAGATATTTTTGAGGTTTTTAGTTACGCTTTAGCGCAGCAAGATGCATACATTGCAGTTGCTGATAAGCGTGATGCTGAGCTAGTAAATAGTGGCTTAAGTAAGGACCAACAATTCCTAATAGCGCACGCAACCCGCAGTTACTATGGGTCTACTGAATGGCTAGTTGATCAAAAGGGTGAACCATTATGGCTGGTCAATGAAGGAGAGTATTTGATGATAAATACTTTGGATTTAACGGTAGATATGATTTTTTTCGAGTTAAAGTACAATCCATGGACAGTTCGTAACGTATTGGAACAATTTGTGAATCGTTATGCCTATGAAGATAAAGTCTTTGCTCCCGGTAAGCCGGATCAATTATTTGATGGAGGTATTTCTTTTAGTCATGATATGGGCGTAGCGAATCATTTTAGCCCTCCAGGCTATTCATGCTATGAGTGCGTAGGGATCGATCGTAAGTGCTTTTCTTATATGACCTGTGAGCAACTCACTAATTGGGTTTTATGTGCGGGCCTTTATTACACGTATACTTCTGACAGTGATTTCTTAGTCACCCACCAGGATCTTCTGGAGCGTTGCCTGCAAAGTTTGCTCAATCGCGACCATCCTAATGAAAGTCTACGAGATGGTCTTATGGGCTTTGATAGTTCTCGAACCCAAGGCGGCGGAGAAATAACGACCTACGACTCTTTGGATCATTCACTTGGACAAGCACGTAGAAATGTCTATCTAGCTGGAAAATGTTGGGCTTCCTATCTTGCCTTAGAGAAAATGCTTACCGATCTAGAAAAGTCTCATTTGGCCTCTGATGCACATTTTGCTGCAGTCAGGTGCGCAAAGACTTTGGAGAATTCCTTTGATGCAGAACTAGGCTTTCTACCTGCAGTGTTGGAGGATGGTAATACTAGTGCTATTATTCCTGCAGCAGAAGCACTTATTTACCCATGGAAGATGGGGCTGGAATCTTGCGTAAGTGAGTCCGGCGAATTTGGTGGATATATAAAAATGCTTAAAAAGCACATGAATCACGTACTGCAATCCGGAGTTTGTTTATATGCAGATGGGGGATGGAAGTTGTCCAGTAGCGCGGATAATTCATGGATGAGCAAGATCTGCTTAAACCAATACATTGTTCGCGATATATTAGGCATTCATTATGGTGGCGAGTCCGCTGCCGATGCAGCCCATGTACAGTGGGAAGTAGAGGGCTCCAAATTTCAGGCATGCTCCGATCAATTTGCCTCAGGAAAACCGATTGGTAGTCTCTACTATCCTCGAATTGTTACGAATCTGCTGTGGATGCAAGAGTCTAGTATATAGTTATTTTTGCATCCACTTACGACCATTTAAACTGTGAACCTCGTAAAGATGAATCACCCAACCATTAGTATTACATGTTACCCCCACTAAAAAAGACGGCTATCTTAAACTACAGTATTGGAGATTTTGGTATCAATCTAAACTTCCAATTAATAGGATTTTTTCTCGCATATTTTTATACGGATGTTTTTGGAATTTCTCCAGGTCACGTGGCCGGTCTTCTCTTAGCAGCTCGAGCATGGGATGCATTTAATGATCCTGTGATGGGCTTCATAGCCGATAAGACTCGAACAAAATGGGGTCGCTTTCGTCCCTATGTCATATTTGGTGCTATTCCTCTTAATTTAATGTTAGTAGCCTGTTTTTATGTGCCAGATATTTCTATAGAATTGAAGGTAGTCTACGCATACGTAACGTACATTTTGCATGGAATGGTATTTACTGCAGTTGGCCTACCTTATTCTTCAATTAGTGCAGTCATGACGCAGGACCAGCAGGAGCGTGCGCTAATATCAACACTTCGAATGTTTTTTGCGGTCATTATTGCGATGAGTATCGTGAATATTGGCACTCGGCCTTTCCTTGATCGTTTCTATCCAGAAAGTGAAGCGAATGGATTTTTTGCACTAGCACTGCTCTATGCAATTATTTCTAGCGTAGTACTTATTTATGTAGGTATAAAATCCAAGGAGCGCTTGGATTTTACGCCAGAAAAATATAAGTTAATGGATATATTTAGAATTATTTTTTCAAATAAAATGCTTCTTATTTTAGGTTCTGCGATGTTTTTTAATACGTGTATCTGGGTGATCGCTAACTCTGTCGCACTTTATTACTTTAAATATATTTTAGGTAACACAAATTTGTATTCCCTTTTCTTTGGTTATATGCTCCCAGCAAATGTAGTTGGTGTTGCCCTAACCCCGATGCTTACTAAAATGTATGGTAAGCGTAATGTCTTTATTTTAGGAAGTGCGATTGTAGTCGTTGCGAATTTAGTTCGTCATTTTCTTCCTGGAGATGCTTTCCAGACGTTCACTGCAGTTTCGATGTTGGCTTCTACGGCGATGATGTTTTGTTCCTGTTGTCAATGGGGAATGGTTCCAGACACTGTTGAGTATGGTCATTGGAAGACTGGCATACGCTCTGAAGGTATTCCTTTCGCATTTTTCTCCTTTGCTTTCAAAGCTGGCATGGCTCTGGGTGGCGCATTTTCAATGTTAGTATTACAGAAGTCAGGCTATGTCGCAAATACTGAGTTAAATGACGCATCTCGAACTGCTGTTATTTGGTTGTACAATATAGTACCTGCAGGCTGCTCCGTTGCATGTATTGTAGCATTAATTTTCTACAAATTAGATGGGGAGCGCTTCAGTCAAATTTTGGCTGATTTAGAGACACGCAAAAAGTAGAAACCTTTTTGAGCAGCATTTATTTTATCTAAATCAACTCACGCTTATAAGTTAAGGCAACACCAAGCTCATTAACTTAGTTCGTTACGTTCTAATTTTTTACTTTGCCGATACTTTCCTGGAGTCGTTCCATATCTTTTCCGGAAGCTATTTATTAAGGAATTTACTGAGTAGTATCCGCAATTTTTAGCTATATTATCCAACTTTGCATTTGTTGTACTAAGTAAGTGTGCAACAGCTTGAACACGCTGATAGCGTATTTCTTGTCCAGGTGAGCGTGAGTAAGCAGCGGCAAAAGCTTTTTGTAGCCCCTGTTGTGTAATTCCCATGGCATCGGCAACATCAGTAGCTTGTATACCGTTATAAAAATTTTTATGGATCCAGTGTAGCGCATTAGCTACTAGGGGATTATGCACAGCGTAACAATCAGTACTGCGCCGAGCGACTACTCCCTTAGGGCTGTGGCGATAAATTTTGTTTTTAGGCGACTTTTTTGTGTTGTCTAGAAGGGCGCTGAGTAACCTTGCGGCATCTGTGCCAAGGCCTTCCTGATCACTATCTACACTACTAAGCTCTACAGAAAGTCCGCCATTAATTAAATCATCATTATCAACACCTAAAATGGCTATGTTCTCTGGAATCCTTAATTTATGTCGTAAACATAGTGAAATCATTTCTGCTGCCATCGTATCATGATAGGCAAAAAATCCAATGGATTGTTCTTCTAGTTTTATGCCACGATTAGCAGAAATTTGTCTCAACTCATCAATAAGCTCATTTTGGATATTGCTCGCACGCTTAAGTAGAGTAATTTTACCACCCCCTGACTCTACGGAGTTTTTAAGTCCATCATATCGTTCGCGGTACATAGCATTGTTACCGTGATCGATGACAAATACTTCGCGGTATCCGTAATCGCGAAAATGTTCTGCGGCAAGTTTTCCTATTTTGTAATTATCGGTTATGATACGTGGTATTTCTAAAAGATGATTTCTTAACCCAAGATCAATTAATGGTATTTTTAATTTACTGAAATGTTCCAAGGTCTGGTCATTGTCGAGCAGCGCAATGCAACCGTCACCTTGCCATCCTTTAAGTATGCCTTCGTGTGCAGCTAAATTCTTAGGGCAGTTGAGTTGCCAACCGAATTCTTTTGCTACTTTGGACACGCCGCGGTGAATACGATAGTCGTACCAATCGAGAAGTAGCATTATGTGTTTATGCGGAAGCATATGGTGGGGTAAGTTTCTTAATATTGTATTTTATCTTTATAAATACAAATCTTGCAAGTGCTTTCATATGCATTGATATTATTTATCATTAACAGCAGTTGTCGAAATATACATTCTGCTATACTATAATAATTTAACTCTTTACCCGATAATTAATCCCATGCGCTATTTACTCTATTGCCTTCCTTTCTTTATTGCTCATTTAAGCTTTTCGGAGACTCGATTAGAGTATTGGGATTTTAACACAGATCTTAGTGGTGCCTCTTTTGATAATGGCACAGGTGGTATTAAAAACAGTGGTACTCATGCTAGCTTGTGGAATCATGGAAAAGTTCCAGGTATGGTTGCTAACGGTACGGGTCAGTTTGTTATTAATGGTGCTGGTTCTGCTTATCGAAAAGTTGCAGCAAGTGGATTTGCTACCGGAGTGAAGACTACGGGTCATTATCAACTCATCATAGAATTTTCTGCATGGAATTTAGATTCAACTAGCAAGGGGGCCCTTGGCTTTGAAGTAGTTGATACAAGTGGGAAGCGCGTCGTTGCTTTACACTTGTATCCAGAGAGCGCAATGGAATCAAAAATACGTTTATCTGCAGTTTCTGCTACAGGTTATGAGGGAAGAGGTTATGATTATGCAGGACATGTAAGTTCGCTTGTTACTAATGCACCAACTCGCGTAATTATCGACTTTAACCTAGATACAGATACTGTTAGTTATCGGGTAAATGGTTCACAGTTAAAAGTTATCACTGACTTTAGTGCAACCTCGCTAAGTCACCTTAAATTATTCACAGATGCAAAATGGTCGAAGCAAAATAGTGTGAGCATTGATTCCATGGGATTAGTTAAGTTGCCATAGTTTGTAGCTTTTTAGCTAGTATGTATATGAGTGCAACTGGTCAAGTAGTCGATCAACTCGTTGGCAATAGGCAGGTACACCTAGACTTTCATACTTCAGAACACCTTTTTGATATAGGAAATAAATTCTCAAAGGAGCAGTTTCAGTCCACGCTAAAATTAGCCCACGTCGATGCGGTTAATTTATTCGCTAAATGTCATCATAGTTGGAGTTATTATCCAACTGTAGTGGGGCGCATGCACCCAAATTTGAGCTTCGATTTGCTTGGGGCGCAAATAGAAGCCTGTCGTGAGATCGGTATTAAGGTGCAGATTTATTATACTTTTGGTTGGTCCGCAAATGATGCTGACGCACATCCTGATTGGTGCGCGCGCGCTAGAGATGGCAGTTTTTTGACCAATGGATCTCGCGAAGCTGAATCGAATGGCACTGACCCACTACCAAACTTTTATTGGAAATTTCTTTGTCCAAACACAGGCTATCACGAACATATTTTAGAGCAACTCGAGGAGATATGTCTTCGCTATAGTCCAGATGGTTTCTGGTTTGATATCTATCAGGCGCAGCGGCATTGCTTCTGTGAGGCGTGTCAATTAGCTATGCGCGAACAGAGAGTAAATAGTGATGACCACTTAGCAGTTGAGGTTTTTAATGCGAATAACATGAAACGGCACTGCGTCGCTATTCGTGAATTACTACGCAAGCATCACCCTACAGCACAGGTCTTTTTTAACGGAACCACATCTATTGAAACGGGGGTAAATTTTCGGCAGCGTATGTATGAAAATAACACCGTACAAGACCTCGAGGATTTACCAACGGTTTGGGGCGGTTACGACAAGCTTCCCTTACAGTCTAAGTATTTTCTTCAGTCTGGATACAAGATCTCTGCGATGAGTGGAAAGTTCCATACGGCATGGGGCGAGTTTGGCGGTTTTAAACATCCAGAAGCGCTGCGCTATGAGGCAGCTTCGATGGTGGCATGGGGCGCGGCTTGTAATTTTGGTGATCAATTACACCCCAGCGGACTAATGGACCAGGCGACCTATGAGAATATTGGCGTCGCTTATTCTTATGTTGAAAAGATTGAAGAATATGGAATTGGCGGAGTACCAGTATCTCGTCTTGGGTTGTGGCGTAGCTTTAGTGAGGCTCATGATGAAGGATTAGCAAAAATACTTCTTGAGGCTCAGATGAATTTCGAGGTCGCGAATCTGACTGAGGACCTAAATAATTATTGTGTAATCATAGTCCCTGGCGCCGCTTGTTTACTCGATGAAGATGCAGATCGACTGAATGCCTATGCCCGGAATGGTGGTTATCTGGTTGTTTTGGGGGCAGGTGTATTTGCTCCAGACCAAAAGACCGTACTAATAGATATTGGTGCTGACTATTTAGGAGATGCTAAATTTGACTGTGATTATTTAGTAGTGAGAGAGCCTTATAACTCAGGAATAGCTGCGAGTCCTTTTCTAAACTACAAAGCGTCACGTAGATTCTTAGCTCATCCTCAAACAGCAGTGCTGTCGACACTTCGCGAACCCTATTTTAGTCGGACGCACGAGCAATACTGTTCTCATCAAAATACTCCTTATTCTACCGAAGAAGCCGAACATTCTGGAATCATTCGCAAAGGTAACGTTATTTATATCGCGCCGGAGTTAGATTGGATGTACCTAAAACACGGCTCTCGACTGCATCGTGATCTTTTAGTCAATATATTGCTAGAGTTACCCATAAATACTATGGTAACTACTGCAATGCCTAGCGCGGGACGAATGGCCTTCTTGCACCAAGAGCAGAAGCATCGTTACATTGCACACTTTCTGTACGCGCCACCGATGCAGCGCGGTGAATGTGAGATTATAGAGGATATGCCACCACTCTATGATGTGCCACTACGATTTGAACTACCTCAATCGGTTACTTCTGCGAAACTAGTGCCAGGCGGCGCTTCACTACCGATTAGCTGGGAAGGAAGTCTAGGGTCCGTCACCATCCCAAAGTTCTCTTGTCACTGTGCGGTTGTTCTTCAGTATGTATGAAGTATTTTAGTAGATTAACTGCACTATTAAGTAGTGCTCTTTGCCTTCAAGCAGAAGTGCATGTTCCATGGGAATTAGAAGGTGCTAGCGAACGCATCGCAGCGCATCGTATGGGAGATATAGAGCTAAGAGTGCGCTTGCCTGAGGGTATCTTTGTTCCGGTAGGCACTGATTTTAAACTGGTACAAACCGAGCACGACTTTCAATTCGGAGGCTCTCTAGCGGCTGACTGGGAGGTGCCAAAAAAGGAGTGGTATCCAAAATTTAAACAGCAATTTGCCAATCTCTTTAATTACGCGACAATAGATTTTTACTGGTCAGTACATGAGAAAAAGCGACGGCAGTGGCAGTACAATAGTGAATCTCGCGAAAAATTAGACTGGGCTCTCGGCCAGGGCATGCGACTGCGCGGACACCCGCTCATGTGGCATGAAGTATTACCAGATTTTTTAACAGATAGTGAGCGTGCTATTAAAGCAATAGAAAGCGATGTAATGCATCATGTGCGCCGCTTATTGGAGGGCTATCCAGAGATTGATGAATGGGATGTGTATAATGAAGCGATCGGTATAAAGTGGCGCGACAAGCAAGAGGGAATACGCCGTTGGTTTGAATCTGTGGGTGGCGTAAACGCAGTTAGTGAAAAAATGCTACAAGCGGCTCGCTTGATCCGCCCGGACGCACGTTATATTTTAAATCATTACACCGATCTAGACAAAGAGTATGAGGAGCAAATTGAGCACTGCTTGAAGGTCGGAGCTGACTTTGAAGTGGTCGGCATCCAAACGCACATGCTCACAGAAATGGATTCAATGGATGAATCTCGTCTATGGAGAGCATTAGAGAAATACGCGCGCTTTGGAAAACCACTACACTTATCAGAAATTAGTATTGTAAGCTGTGAGCGCTTTAAAGATTGGGATTCCTACAATGCATGGAAGGATAAAGTAAATGCAAGCGATGCTAGAGGAGATCCACGGCCGACACTTGATAGCACACCAGAATTGGAGCTCTATCAGGCGGATCTGACTCGGGACTTCTACACTTTAGCCTTTAGCCATCCTGCAGTGGAGGCAATAATTTGGTGGACGATTACTGATTTAAAGCCTTGGCGCGGCATGCCAGCTGGATTACTCGATGCTCAAGGTGTACCAAAACCAGTCTATAAAGCACTCGACCAACTTATTAATGATCAATGGCGAACACGCTTGCGTGGAAAAATAACAGATGATGGTAGTATTCAAGCACGAGGGTTTTACGGTTCTTACTCATTAAGTATTACGCGCGCAGACAAAGAGTATATGGCCGATTTTCGGCTATCGCGCAGTAATACCGATCCAGTTGAAATTACACTTAAGTTAAAATGACACATCTTAGAGCTATGCTACTTTTTGTCGGCTATTTGCTTACTGGCACTTGCCTGCTTGTTGGTGGTGCGACTGCTTCGCCTAACATTATTGTAATTATGGCAGATGATATGGGCTATGAGTGTATTGGCGCCAATGGCGGCACTACCTACGCGACCCCAAATATTGATCAAATGGCAACTAAAGGTATGCGCTTTGAGCACTGCTATTCGAATCCAGCTTGCACGCCCTCACGGGTTCAAATCATGACTGGATTATACAATGTGTATAATTACACACGTTTCGCTCAATTAAAACGTGGTGAGACGACATTCGCGCATCTATTAAAAGATGCAGGTTATGCTACTTGTATCGCAGGTAAGTGGCAATTGGGTCAGGTTGCTAATGCACCTCAACACTTCGGATTCGACCAGTCTTTGTTATGGCAGCACACAAGGGGAAACTATACGAATCCTACACGGACTGACACGCGTTATGAGAATCCTCAGCTTGAACGCAATGGAGTTAAGGAAGAATATAATAACGGCGAGTTCGGTCCCGACGTCATTGTTGATTTTATAGGGGCTTTCATTGAGGCTAACAAAGAGGGACCATTTCTAGTTTATTATCCGATGCTACTACCGCATTCTCCCTTCGTACCGAACCCCGAATCAGCCGATTGGAACCCAAAAAGTAAAGGTGCAAAGCGTGGCAGTATGAATCCCGATTATTTTCACGGTATGGTGCGATATACCGACAAGATGGTAGGGCGTATAATAAAGCAGATTGAGGACGCTGGCCTTGCAGATAATACCTATATATTCTTTACCACTGATAATGGCAGCTTGGGCAATACTGTTTCCCAGATAAATGGTCAGCAGATACGAGGTGGGAAGGGTAAAATGACTAATGCTGGTACGCATGTACCATTGATTGTTGTAGGTCCTGGGATTTCTTCCGGGCAAGTCAATGACGACTTGGTAGATTTTACGGATTTTCTCCCAACATTTTGTGAGATTTCAGGTTTTACAATTAACGAGGAGTCAACTTTCAATGGCCATAGCTTATTGGCTCAACTTCACGGCGATGATAATCATCGCCGTGAATTTATTTATTGCTGGTACCAGATACCAAGTTTCATGAAAAAGAACTTTCCGGGGATTGTGGATATGTCCTTTGTCCGTAATCAACGCTATAAGTTATATCGTGATGGGAGTTTTTATGATGTTGATAATGATCAAATGGAAACACATTCACTTAGACCGAATGAGTGCGATCAGGAACTTATCCGAATGCGTGATCGGATGGTTGCATTAATTAAAAAACACGATGGATTCAGAGCAGAATAAAATCTACTTGAGTGATTATCCCAAACTGAAATTTTATGGTATTTAATGCTACAGGTGCTTTACCTAAAGGAGCGAATTTAGATCGTTACAGATTGGGGATCGTTAATGATCGCCACGTACTTATCGACCCAAAGGGAAAGCCTTTCTACTCACTTGGCATCAATCACATCAATGCTGTCGAAGAAAAGGCTTCGCCTAATATTTTTGATGATCAGTTTCAGCAGGACTGGAAAGCATATTCACTTTCTGCAGTTAGTGATCTAGAACGCTGGAACTATAATACTGCAGGCTATGGTTCTCCAGAAGCAATTTACCCACTCATGCCATACATGGAGGATTCATTTTTAGAGAGAAACTCGAATTTTTTGCCGAATGATGAATTCTATTATCCCGATGTATTTGCTCCAGAAGTACAGGCAGAAAAATTAAGAAAAATTCGTACGATGTGTCGGCATGCTGACAATCCTAATTTAATCGGTTATTATTGGACGGATACCCCACAGTGGGATTTGCAGCGTTCTTTGAGTACCCGTGGCACGAATTGGGTGATTGAAATTCGTAAGCTTCCCGAAGACTCGCCTGGTCGTCAGCGTTATGAAGACTATCGAAGTGATTGTCAGCGTTCTAACACCCCAGCAACAGATGAAGGCTTTCTTAGCATAATCGCGCAAGAGCATTACAAACTCATCGGTGAAGCAACTCGTCAATTGCATCCGGGGGCACTAATTTTCGGAGAGCGCTACTTGTTGGAAGACCATCCGAAAGTAGTACTGGATGCAGCCATGCCGTACATCGATGTAATTTCTATTCAGCCAGGAAGTGACTGCTTCGAGTCAGAGTACTTTGATGATTTGTACGCTCGCTATAAAAAACCAATTATTATTTGTGACCACCAGTGTAGCTTCGCTACTTCAGAATATGCGAACACAATGTGGAAACAGTTAGATAGTGAGCAGGCTGTCGCAAATATGTATAAGAATTATTTGTCTGAAGCTGTTGCAAAGCCCTATATAATCGGATACCACCGCTGCCAATATATCGATCGCTTTAACCCGCACCCAGGCGTATTGAAGCAAGGGCTTTTGCGTGAAGACGGTTCGGCATATGAAGTACTGCAAAAAGCTGTCATAGCGGCTAACCTACAGGCTCAAGAAAACTTCTCTCGGTACACTAACTGTGCTAGATAATTATGTTAAAACTATTATGAAACAGCTCTGCATAAAAATCACCGTTCTATTATTATTTTACTGCACTTGCTTTGCTGCAATACAGCGACCGAATTTTATTATTATCGTGGTAGATGATCTGAGCCCAGAACATTTCAGTTGCTATGATAGCAGTGCGGCGCAGAGCCCAAATATCGATCAATTGGCAAGCTCTGGAGTACAATTTCAAACCGCTTGGGCGACACCTATGTGCTCTTCTTCTCGTGCTTTATTGACTACTGGTCGATATGCGCATCGCACTGGAATATGGCATAATGATCTTCGTATTAATGAAAATCGACGAGATCGCTACAATTGGACAACACGCCATCTTACTTTTGCGCAAGCCCTGCGCAATAATGGCTACCGCACTGTACTAGTCGGCAATAATATGGCTTTAGGTGGACGCGTCGAACAATCTGTCGGCTTTGATGAATACTGTCACCGTGCCGATCAACCCAGTGCCATACCAGCAGGTGCTGAATTTAAGGGTCTTTATGAAGGCAAGTATAATTTTCCTGGCGCAGAGCGTATTCCTTCTAGGTATTGGCATCCCTGCGTCATCCAAAATGGAGCTTTGCTTGAGACGGGTCCTGCAGATTTTGGACCCGATATATTTACAGATTATCTAATTGATTTTATCCAGAAAAATCAGGAACAGCCCTTTTTGGCATATTACCCCTTAAACTTAGTTCATGATATCGCGGGCGGGGGATTGCCGACTATGCCATTTAAGGGGCGCCCAGGAACTAACAAAGGTGGATCAGTTGCTGATATGTTAGTTTATATTGATGCTACGATTGGCGAAATTGTACAGGCACTTAAGGACTGCAGCTTGCGTGAAAATACTTTGGTTATTTTCACCTCCGATAATGGCTCTTCGCATGGCATGAAGATGCATGCAAATGAGAACGGTCCTCGGGTACCTTTATTGATTAGCGCTCCTGGCATCGTTAAAGAGCGCGGGGTGACCTCTGAGATGGCTGAATATTCAGATATCTTTCCAACATTAATGGATTTCTCCAAAAGTGAGCTCCCCGAGGGCTATGCCTTAGACGGCAAGAGCCTTAAGCCTTTCCTTACAGGAAAGACGGACCAACACCGCGAATGGATACAAAGTTATATCGCGACAGCTCGCATGGCTCGAACGCGCGACTGGATACTAGAAGCAGTTGACCCAGTGTACGGTGATGCGCGTGGTCGTTTGTATGAAACCCATGGAGGGCACCAGCGCACTGAATACACCTTAGTTGACAGCTTGAGCACAGCCGAAGCTCGTGCGGCGCATAAGTCTCTCATGGCGGTACTGGACCACAATCCATGGCCTGAGCGCAATGAGCCAAAGGTGGAAGCTGAGATTCGCAGCTATGATCGCATGCCTTACAAGCATTTTCTAGACACTGGTGTACTAGTCGAGCACATCTACTAAGCTACTTTCTGCGCTACATCTTTTTAAATTAAGCGTTCGGTAATGAGCGCACCCTTACTACTATGAAACAACTCCCTAATATAAACCATATTATTCTCCTTACGGCATGGACGATCACCAGTGTCTTATTAAATGCAGCCGATAAACCTCATGTTCTATTTATTGCTGTAGATGACTTGCGCCCTGAACTAGGCTGCTATGGTAAGGCTGCAATACAATCGCCCAATATTGATAGGCTTGCGACTACAGGTACTCTATTCGAGCGCGCTTATTGCCAAGTGCCTGTCTGTGGTGCATCGCGAGCTAGTTTGATGACCGGACTCTATCCTACAAATCAACGCTTCTTAACCTATCACACGAAGGCAGATGAAGAAGTAAAAGCTATCTATGACTTACCTGGATGGTTCAAAAAAAACGGATATAAAACTATATCTAATGGTAAAATTTACCACCAACGAGATGATTTTGCACGCTCCTGGGATATCCTCAATCACCCAGGTGGTTTTCGCCGCTATGTTCTCCCAGAAAATATCAAGTTACCGAATAATCAGCAGCCACCATTTGAAAAGGCAGACGTACCAGACAGCGCTTATCCAGATGGTGAAATAGCTGCAGCAGTCATTCGAAATTTGCAAGAAGCTAAGCAATCAAACCGTCCACATTTTATTGCCGCTGGTTTTAGCAAGCCACACTTGCCCTTCAATGCCCCTAGCAAGTACTGGGACCTTTACCAGCGTGAAGAGTTAAGCCTGCCGGATAACTACCGCCTGAAACCAGATGCACCGCGTGAAGCCATCCATAAATGGAATGAATTGCGTGGTCAGTATGGCACTGTGCCGCAAGAGGGACCTGTCTCTGATGCTATGGCATTAAACTTAATACACGGGTACTACGCCTCAGTTTCTTATGTCGATGCGATGATTGGACAGGTTTTAGATGCATTAGATTCACTCGAAATGCGTGATAATACGATTGTTATACTTTGGGGAGATCATGGATGGCAATTAGGCGAACATACGCTTTGGTGTAAGCATGCTTTATTTCAGACATCATTGAATGCTCCATTGATTATAAGTGCTCCTGGATATAACGGAGACCAACGCAGTCGCTCCATAGTTGAATTTGTAGACATATACCCAACGTTATGTGAATTATCCGGAATTGACCTGCCTAGGCATTTACAAGGGCGCAGTATGCAGGGTGTTCTTGAAGATCCTAATGCTCGCTTCAAGATGGCTGCCTACAGTCAGTATGGCAGTGGCCAAACAGTTAAGACCAACAGTCTTAGCTACACAGAATGGTCTTCAGGAGCACGCATGCTTTTTGACCACACCCGAGATGTGGATGAAAATACCAATGAAATTAATAATCCTAAGTACAATATAGTAGTCAGTAAACTTTCTGGATTATTAAAGAGTCATAGGCAAAAGGTGAGTGATGCAGATCAGGCCTATTTGAGTTCTCCTGAAGCTGTAGCAATGGTATCTAGTAATTTGCCGCCTAAATGGAAAAATAGTAAATTTAACCCGAAAGTTGCGAAAGCAGGCGAAGCTTACAGCACTTACGTCAATTATAACGCTACCGACGTCGATCAAGACGGACTGAGCTATGCTAAAATCTCCGGGCCTGCTTGGTTAGAGCTTACAAATAAAACATATGGCAGATTCCAAGGTACCCCAAGCATACACGACAGTGGGCCAAATACTTTTATTATTAGCGTTTCGGACGGCATTAATGCACCTGTGAAAGCGACGATGGAAGTGCTTGTTGAAGCTGCTGAAGGCGGTCCAATCATACAGGATGTACCCACACCTCATACTGCATCTTTAGCCACCACCAATTCTGCAAGCTTAGTACCAACAAATTCTCCACCTACTTGGAAAAAAGATCGGTTTAACCAGAAAAGTGCATCTGTCGGGCATGCTTATATTACTTATGTTAATTTTCGAGTCGTTGATACAGAAGATGATAATTTAACCTATGCTAAGGTATCTGGTCCACAATGGCTTACTTTAACCAAGGTTAGAAACGGCGGATTTGAAGGAATCCCACAGGCAGAGAATATCGGTAGTAATGTATTTGTAGTAAGCGTTTCCGATGGAACTAACCCCCCTGTTGAAGCGACGATGCAGATATTGGTCGAATCGAAGTAAACGTACTCTCTTGCTTTGCTGTCATCTAAACTACGTTGAATGCATTTCTTTACGTAATTCTTATTTTCTGTATAAAACCAATTATGATTACCCAACGAACTTTATTAAATCTACTGAAGTACCTGTTGTTTTCGACATTTGTTGTGTCTTTTTTATCACAAGCATATGCGGCTAAAAAACCGCATATTTTATTTATTGCTGTCGATGATTTACGACCTGAGTTAGGCTGTTATGGAAGCACTGTTGCACTATCTCCAAATATTGATCAGCTTGCTAATTCTGGAACCTTGTTTGAGCGAGCTTACTGTCAAGTTCCTGTATGTGGGGCTTCTCGAGCTAGCCTAATGACTGGCATGTATCCGACTGCTAAGCGCTTTGTTACTTATTACTCCAGAGCAGATAAAGACGCGGCTGGTACTACTGATCTACCAACATGGTTACAGCAAAACGGATATACGACAATTTCTAATGGTAAGATCTACCACGAGTGGAATGATAGTAGTGATTCGTGGACAGAGTTTTACCGTCCGCCTGACTTTGGGATATATAATTTACCTGAAAATGCTTCACTTCCGAAAGGAAAGCGCCCTGCATATGAAGCAGCGGATGTAGCCGATGAAGCCTACGCAGGTGGTTTGATGACAAATAAAATCATTAAAGACTTAGAACGCGCCAAGGCCGAGGGTACACCATTTTTCATTACAGCGGGATATACAAAACCTCACTTACCGTTTAATGCGCCAAAAAAGTATTGGGACCTTTATGAATATGATTCTATCGAGCTAGTTGATAACCCATACGTTCCAGTTGGGGCACCCAAAGAAGCCATACACGGCTGGCATGAGTTACGTAACATGTACAGCAACATACCAAAGGAGGGCCCGCTATCCGATGAACTAGCGCGAACTTTGATGCATGGGTACTACGCCTGCGTTTCCTACACAGATGCTATGATTGGAAGATTGCTCGATGCATTAGATCGGCTTGGAATGCGCGAAGATACTATCGTTATACTTTGGGGCGACCATGGTTGGCAGTTAGGCGAGCACTCATTGTGGTGTAAGCATTCCTTATTTGAGACATCTTTACACTCTCCTCTAATATTACGTGCGCCCGGATATGATTCTTCGCAGCGCGTGGAAGCTCTCGTTGAGTTTGTGGATATTTATCCTACCTTGTGCGATCTTGCAGGACTAAGTTTGCCCAGTCACTTACAAGGACAAAGCATGAAGTCGCTAATGCTGGATCCACAGTCAGAGTTTAAGAGTTATATATTTGGTCGATATCATGGCGGAGACAGTATTCGTTCCGAACGTTTTCAATATACACTGTGGAAAAGTGGAGCTGAAATGCTCTATGATCACATTAAGGATCCAGACGAAAATATAAACATTGTAAATGATCCAGCACATCATGAAACAGTTACTGGAATGCGCAAAGTACTTAGAAAACATCTGCTAACTTTATAAATACCATGAAGCTTCAATATATTACTATAGTAAGCCTTACTTTAACTACTTTATCCGGATACTCGATGAACCAAATAAAGGCTGATTCTGCTACTTTAAAGTCTGCATATGAGGATGCTTTCTTAATTGGAAATATTATAGCTGGTGGGTTTCATGCTGAAGATCCACCGTACCGGCAGGATGATCGTGAATTAGCTATTTTAGCAAGAGAGTACAACTGCCTGACATCAGAAAATAATATGAAGATGATGTTCGTGCAGCCTGAAGAGGGTGTATTTAACTTTAAGGGTACAGATGCTGCCGTGAATTTTGCTGAATCAAACGATATGCTGTATGTTGGCCATGCCTTGGTCTGGCACTCGATGGTTCCAAATTGGATCTTTAAGTATAAGAATGGCAAGGAGGTTAGTCGTGAGGATCTAATCGATCGAATGCGCACTCATATCTATACATTAGTGGGTCGCTATAAAGGTAGAATCAAATACTGGGATGTGGTTAATGAAGCAATTGACACAAAATATATCGAGGATCCAAAAACTGGTAAAAACAAGCAAGTCGCCTTTTTTAGAGAGTCGCCGTGGATGAAAATTATTGGACCTGAGTATATCGAAATGGCATTTCAATTTGCTCATGAGGCCGACCCGGATGCGCTTCTCATTTATAATGATTTTAGCATGTTCGAAGAACCCAAAGCGCGTTTTGCGGCTGGTTTGTATCGCTATTTGAAATCTAAAGGCATTGCAATCCACGGTATTGGATTCCAAGGGCACTACCATTTAAAATATCCTTCCTTGGCAAGTTTACAAAAATCCATCGATATTATTTCAGCAGTAGGCGCACAGATTAGTATAAGCGAACTTGATGTTGGTATATTGCCGCTGATAGACGACTATAAAGGAGCTGATGTCGACAAAAAGGTGCAGCTAGATAAAAAGTTAAACCCATATGTCGATGGCGTGCCCCAAAAGATTCTTGCTCAGCA
>MDSV01155262.1_pt1 | contig 28940 bp, 25 predicted proteins | sample 810851 | NCBI WGS metagenome assembly MDSV01 (sample SAMN05326640, study PRJNA326480) | marine metagenome | isolation source: seawater | place: Atlantic Ocean: North East | collected 2012 | reverse complement strand
GCGTACAACTAGTAAAATTAAATTTATTATGATTTCTTTATTTAAAAGATTAATTGATCTAATTAAAAGAGTTTTAAGAATTATAATTTGTGGTTTGATAGACTTAAGACTATTTTTGTTATCATTTAAAATATTATTTTATTATTTTTTTTCAACATTTATAACTAATAAAATTATTAATTTTAAATATAAAGCAGATAAAAAAGAATTTATTTCATTTTGCAAAAATAAACTAAAATTTAATAATAGGGATTTATTTTCAAATAACATCCCTTCTTGGCTTTATATATTCAATAAGTTTTTAAATGACAAAAAAAATGTTGTTGCTTTAGAAATTGGTCCCTATGAAGGAAGATCAAGTTGCTTCTTACTAAAAAGTTTAAATAATTTGGAATTAACATGTGTTGATACCTTTGAGCCATTTCAAGAATTACAGGGAAATTATCCAGAAAAATTTCATGAAGTTTTTAATAATTTTAAAAATAATACAAAAGACTATTCTGATAAATTAAAAATAATTAAAAATACTTCTCAAGAATTTTTTTCAAATAATAAGTCTAAATTTGATTTAATTTATATAGATGGCTCACATAAATATGAGGATGTATTAAGCGATGGAAGAAATGCTTTAAAGTGTTTAAATAAAAAAGGAATAATTATATTTGATGATTTTTTGTGGGGAAAAATACAAAAAATTAATCAAACACCAACATTTGCAATAATGAATTTTTTATATGAAAGTAAAGATGAAATTAAAATTCTTTATTCGAACTATCAAATTATTATTCAAAAAAGCTAATTAAAAAATTATTTCAGAATTTTATAATATTCCTTAATATAATTTTCCATTTTTTTATCCATATCATCTTCATAAGAGTTTATAATTTTAGAGTTTTTAGATGATTTTAATTTCATAAGTATTTTAGATAAATCAATAAAGTTTTCAGGTCTGAAATAATATGCAAATCTAGGTTTTTGTTCTTTGTGAACTCTAATATTTGAAAGAATTATTTTTTTTTTATAAGCTTTCGCTTGTTCAACGGTACTACTCCATCCTTCAAATAACGATGGATTAATTAAAGCTGTCGAATGAAAAATTAAAGACATTACGTCAATATAAGGAACGATACCTAAATAAAAATAATTTTTATCTAAGTTATATTTTTTAACTAATTCCATTAAACTTTTAAAATTATGTGGAAATCTGTAATCATTTTTTGATCCAGACGAATATATGAATATATTTGTTTTTTTTTTATTTTTTAAATAATTTAATGCGTTAATTACAACTTTATGATTTTTGTGATACCAGTATTGATTTGGTAAATAAAAAAAATTGTCTTTTAAAGAATATTTATTTTTTAAGTAAGATTTTTTTCTTAAATACTTTAATTTTGGAACGTTAAAAACAAATTTATTTACTAAGATTTTATTATTTTGAATATTGCATATTTTTTTAAAATCTTTTTTAGTTGAATTGCTACTTAGCAAAACCTTATAAGCATGTTTTTTGATAAGAATGTTATTTATTTTTTTTAAAAATTTATATTTTAAAGAAAAAAATTTTGGAAAATATAAATATTGAAAATCTGGTATCCAAACAATACTTTTTGTAAAACTTTTTTTCCCAGTAATAATTGATGTATGTGATAAAAAATTTATTTTATTACTAATTAAAATTTTTTCTAAAAAGAAAGTTTTACCAAAAAAAATAATTGATATTTTGTCGATAATTTTATAAAAAATATTTCGATTAAAAAATTCTTGAGTTTCAATTACTTCAACAAATTTACTTAAATTCAATTTGTTTATTTTTTTTTTTGAGTTAGTGAATAAGATAATTTTAATTTTAAGTCTTTTTTCTTTTAAATTTAATAAAGAATTAATTAAATTTATAATCACATTAATTCCGCCTATCCATGTCTTATTAAAGTGGATTACAAATGCTAATCTAATCATTTTTGAACCATTTAATATATTCATCTAAACCAGTAAAAAAATCTTTTTTGGGTGACCAATTAAATTTTTTTGCTTTAACTATACTTGGTATTAGAGATTTAGGATTCACTTTTGAACCAAAATTATTAAATAAAGGTTTTTTTTTATCTTTAAACTTTTTTTTTATATAATTTATGACTTCTGATATTTTTATACCATTTCCACTTCCAACATTAATAATATAAAAACCATTAAAACTTTTGATCAGTAAGCACTTTATAAACTGAGTGAAATCATCTATGTGAATAAAATCTCTTACTTCATTACCTGTACCGTAAAAAGTATTATTTTTTTTAAAAATTTTTGAACAAACATCGTAAATTATTTGTCTTTTAAGTCCATTACCGTACAAAGAACTGCCTCTCAGTATAATAAAATCAAGTTTTTTATTATGATGATATTCTTTACATATGTTTTCGGCTATCACTTTATTAATTGAATAATTTGATATTGGTTTAGTTTTTGTCTCTTCTTTAATTCTTTTTTTTTTTGAATTTCCATAAACTGAAACTGTTGAAATTAATATTACTTTTGGTAAATCTTTTTTATGAACAAAAAAGTTTAATGTTGAAATTATACTTGATACATTTTTTTCATAATCAATCTTTTTTGTAATTGATTTCAGTAAACTTGTGTTTGGTGATACTCCACCCGCACAATGTATTAAATATTTAAATTTAATTTTTTTAAATTTTAGTAAATTTTTTTTATTAATCGTTCCATTTATATTTTTATAATACCCCCATTTTTTATGATTATTCCCTTTCCATTTACCTCTACCAATACCATAACATGTGAAACCAACTTTATTTAATTTTTTTGGTAAATTCCTTCCTAAAAAACCTTGTGAACCTGTAATAAGTATATTCATCAATTTATGGTTTATAATAATTCAGATATTTTTGATATTTTTTTTGTTTCTACATCTTCAACTTCTAAATGACCTATTATTTTTAATCTATCATTAAAATTAGCAAATGTTTTTTTTCCACTATAATCTCTACTTTCTCTAAACTTACTCTGGAAAGTATTTTTTTTTAAATTTACTTGTAATTTATCGAAAATATTGTCTTTTACAAAATATGCATTGTTGCCTGCTGAATTTGTTGTAAAAAATTTATAACCTTTTTGCTTAGCTAAAAATTTAAAAGCTTCTAGTGAAGCTCCCCAATACAAATTAGAGTGATGAGCTTTAGATCTTTCAAATTCACTATTATAAGGTATGCTTATTTTATTTTTAAAACCAAAAGTACTATTAAATTCAATAATAACAATTAAAGGATCAATAATATCCATTTCTCTCCAAATCCAATAATCGTTACCATCAACATCAATACTTAATATTCCTATTTTTTTTTTATTAAATTTTGACTGAGATATAATTGAATTTATATTATCTTTTGTAATGAAGCATTCGATTGCTTCTAATTCAAACCTCCAAAAAAAATTCCTTTTTTTTATTTTTTCAATATTATTCTTTGATGAGTCTAATATTAAGCCAGACCAATTGTTATTTAATAATAAAAATTTTGTATTTGCCTCAGTATAATCCTCAACACCAAATTCAATAAAGTTATGATACTCGTATTCTATATTTAGTTTATAAACTAAATACTGAATTATACCATCATCACCAAATTGAGAGAAAATTTTAAATTCAATATCTTCAATTTTTTCTATTTTTTTTACTTTATTTTTTTCCAATAGTATTTTTCCTAGAGCTACTCTCTCAATCTCATTAGAGCCTAGTCGCATGCCTATCAATCTTAAAATTCTAAGGATTGTGGATTTAATTATTTTTTTCACAGAATAAATCAGTTAGCTATAGTTATATTAACAAATTATTTACTATCATTTTTTATTGAAAAAAGTAATTATATAAATATAAGCTGGATTGATGACCTCAAAAAATCATTATGATGAAAAGTATTTTGCGTGGCAGAAATATGTCGGAAAATTTGGTGGCCAAGCAAATAAAATAAAATTTGACGATATAATATCCCAAAATGAGAAGGTTTTGGATTTTGGTTGTGGAGGCGGTTATTTACTTTCCTCATATGAAAATATAGAAAAATATGGTGTAGAAATTAATACCACTGCTGTAGAAGAGGCCAAAAAAAATGGTTGTAAGATATTTAATTCGTCAAAAGATTTACCGGATAATTTTTTTGATACAATTATATCTAATATGGCTTTAGAGCATTGTGATAATCCATTTATGGAGCTAAAAGAATTGTACAGGTCACTTAAAAAGAATGGAAAAATTTGTATTGTAGTGCCATGTGATAATATAAAGTATAAATTTAATGAAAAAGATCCTCACAAACATCTTTATTCATGGTCTCCAAGTAATCTTGGAAATATTTTACATACAACTGGTTTTAAAGTGATTGAGTCTAAACCTTTTTTATTTAAATGGATTCCTTACAGATATAGACTAAAAAAATATATGAGTTGGGGAGTGTTTCATTTTTTAAGTAAAATCTGGTCAAGATTTGATAATTCTTGGTATCAAATTAGAGCTATAGCAAAAAAAGTTGATAATTAAAAAAAAGATTTTTTTATTTTATTTAAAAACATTTTAGCCTTATTTTTCCTATAAAATTTTTCCAAAAATTTTACTGCTTCAATGCTTTCTTTAACTTTAGATTTTTTTAGTTTGATTTTTTTTTCATACAAAAAATTGTGGCTATGCAAATTATCAGGTTTTTTATTATGGGTTCCAGTACCATCAAAACCTATATTTTGCACAAGAGATGACGATGGATATAAAGAGAACATTTTATTTAAAAAAGTTGAAGCTTTCCAAATAATTGTGTGGGAATCATTTAATTTTTTATGTCTTTTTTCAAGCATAGAAAAATAATCAAAAGAATTATTTAAATTGAATTTTTTTATCATATTTTTTTTTTTTAATTCTTTTATTAGATAGTTTGTATCAGGGTTAAACTTATCCCAAGCTCTTTTCCAAGTTCCCCAGCCCCAAGTATTACCACCAAGTAAAAAAAGTGTTTCATCAAGTTTATTTTTTTTTGGATAAAACCAGCCATTAATCGAACATACAGAATTATTATTTTTATATAAATTCAGGCCGTCGTTAATGAAGTTCAAAAAATATTTTGAAGTTTTGTTATCATCTTCAACTACAATTATTTTTCCATATTTATTACAAACCTCAGTTATCCCACTTACAAAATTTTTGTAAAGACCATAATTTTTTTTTCTAAAAATAAGTTTTTTTTTTTTAAACCCTTTTAAATTTTTAATAATATTTCTTACTTGCTTTACTTTTTTTATATCATCAAAATTATTTTTAGGTCCGTCAGAAAAAATTATGATTTCTGATTTTGAAGATAATTCGTTCTTCTTTAGTGCATCTAAGGAAGTTTTTGTGTGTTCTGGTCTATTGTAAGTAAAGTAAGCTATAGGTGCAATTTTTTGCATTATTTTACCCTATTTAACTTTATAAAACTTTTTATACCAATCACAGAAATTTTTAATCCCAACTTTTAATGAAGTTTTTGGTTTATAATTAATCATGTTTTTTAATTTTTTTGGATTCGAAAATGTATTTTTTACATCTCCGAACTGTAAAGGTTTAAAATTAACATTTGCTTTTTTATTCAAATTGCTCTCAATCAAACTTAACATTTTTTTTATATTTACTTTTTTTCCACCAGCAATATTAACAATAGTGTTTAACCTTTTTTTATTTATCAAACTAATTAATTTAATAATACACTCTACGCAGTCATCTATATAAGTAAAATCTCTTGAGTGATTTCCAAAGTTATGAAGATATATTTTTTTTCTTCTTTGTATATTGTTTGTAAATTTAAAATATGCCATATCTGGTCTTCCATAAGGCCCATAAACGGTAAAAAATCTCATTCCTATATTAGATATATTATGAACATTCCCATAGAAATTCATAAAAACCTCATTAATTTTTTTTGAAGTTGCATATAAAGAAATTTGTTTATCTGTAACAAGATTCTCGCTAAAAATTTTAGAATTAATTTTGCCGTAGACTGATGAGGATGATGCATAAAGGAATTTTTTTATATTATTTTTTTTCATTACCTCTAATAAATTATAAAAACCTAATACATTTGAGTCTATATATTGATCGGGATTTTTAAGAGAGTAACGAACACCTGCCTGGGCAGCTAAATTTATAACAATATTTATTTTAAATTTCTGAAGTAAATTATCAATTTTTTTTCTCTCAATTAAATCTGTTTTAGTAAAATAAAAATTTTTGTATTTTTTTAGTTGCTTCAATCTTGCATATTTTAATTTAACATCATAATAGTTATTTAGGTTATCTATTCCAACAACTTTTAAACCTTTTTTGCTTAATAATTTTTTTGCCAAATGAAAGCCAATAAATCCTGAACACCCTGTAATTAATATTCTCATTTTATATCTATATATTTAGAAGTTAGTTCTTCAAAATTTCTTAACTCACTTACTTTGCCGTTATCTAAGAAATAAAATTTATCACACATTTTCAAAGTTTCAAACCTGTGAGAAACTACAATGATTGTTTTAATGTTTTTATAATTTTGTAAATTTTCTAAAATTTTTTTCTCAGTTATTGTATCTAATGAACTTGTAGCTTCATCCAAAATTAATAATTCTGCATCCTTATATATTGCCCTTGCGATACCTATTCTTTGTTTTTGACCTCCGGATAGTTTTTTTCCACTCTCTCCAACACTCAAATTTTCATTACCAATAAATTCATTTAGTTCTGCTAATTCTAAAGACTTATTTATTTTATCCAATTCTATTGAGTTTTCATCTAAACCAAAACCTACATTTGATTTTACAGTACCTTCATAAATATTGAAGTTTTGTGGAACATACGATAAATTTTTTTGCCATGATTTAAGGTTTTTTTTGTTAATATTTATATTATCAACTCTTATCTCCCCAATTTCGTGGCTAATAAAACCTAATATTAAATCAAGTAAAGTTGATTTTCCTGAACCAGTTTTTCCAACTATTCCTACTTTTGATCCAGTTGGGATGCTCATATTAATATCGAAAACTCCAGCTTTGATATTTGAGGGATATCTAAAAGTAAGGTTTTTAATTTCAATTTTATTTTGAAACTTCATTTTTTGAATAATTTCATTTTGATTATCTTTATTAGATATTTTATTCGCATTAATTAAATCTTCTTCAATATTGAAAAAAGCACTAATATCTGAGTTTATTGATGCAAAAGAATTAAATATTTTTTGAAGTGATGGGATTACTTTAAGCGCACAAATTCCATAAAATGCAACTATTGCTCCTGTCTCTGCAAATTTATAATTATATACTTTCGTTAATAAAAATATAAAAATAATTAATAAAGCAAAAAAAATTATTTCTACCAAACTTCTAGGTATCTGAATTAAATAAGCTTGTACAATATTCGTATTTCTCAATGTATTTAAATTTTGAGAAAAAGATTTTTTAAAGAAATTCTTTTTATTAAATAATATAACATCTTTGATAGAAGTGAGTCCCTCTAACATGCTCTTATAATATAGTGGAAAAACTTTTGTAATAGTGTCCCCTGCATTCCTTAGCTTTTTTTTAAAAAAAAAGTAAAAGAGTGAGTAAAATAAAGTAAAAATAGTTACAGTAACTATAGCTACTTTAAAATCTACTAAAAAAATTGCTGCAATTATTATTATTGAAATTATGAAATGTGAAAATAATGTAATAAATGGAAGAATGACAGTGTTTGTTAATCTTTGTGAGTCATTATGTAACTTACTTATCAAATTTTTAGATGATGTTTCAGAGTGATAAAGCCAATTTTTTTCTACATAATATGAAAAAAGATTTTTTTGAAAGTATACAATTATATCTTGAACCCACTTTAGATTTAAATAATTAAGTAATAAATTCAATATTATTGTTAATATGTAAAAACTTACTAACGCAACAGATACATATAAAAATAAATTATCTGCTTCAAATACGTTTATAAAATCAAAAAATTTTTGAAAGAATGGATTATCAATTTTTAAATTTTCTCCAGCTATCAACATTATAAATGGTGCAATTAAAATAGCAGATAAAACATTAAAAAAACCAATAGCTATTGTTACTATCTGAAGATAAATAATTTTATTTACACTTTTTTTATTTAAGCATCTAATAATTCTTAATATTAAATTTATCATTTTAATTGGTTACATTTTTCATTATCGAAATTGATAATAAATCTCCTTTTTTATTATTTTTAACTTTAAGCATATTTGAGTAATTATATAAATTGTGGTATAAGCAATTAAACTTTTTTTCTTTTTGGAAAATTTTACGAAAATCATATTTAGTAGATTTAATTCTTTTATCATGCTTATAAATATTTCTTTTTAATTTTTTTGAAAAAAAATCAAATATAATTATATAACCACCTTTTTTTAACGCTCTTTTAGCACTGAGATAGATATTGTTATAATCTTTTAGATCACACAAATATAAACAAAATCCATAATATATAATATCAAAGCTATTTTTTTTAAATTTTAATTTATCAGCAGTCCCCACGTAACATTTGATATTTTTTTTTTTTAATTCTTCAATTGCTTTTTTTGACGGATCAATACCAAAAATATTTATATTACCTAACTTTTTTTTCAAACTTTGAAGAAACATGCCATTTGAACACCCAACTTCTAAAAAATTTATTTTTTTATTTGTTCTATTAAACTCAAGTTTTTCAATCTGATTAAAAAGAATTTTGTTTCTTCTTAGATTATTTTTTTGATATTTATCTTTATTTCTAAAAAACCAATTATCACCCTCACCATCTAGAAAGATTTTTTTTTGTTTAAAAAATGTTCTCATTATTTATTATATTTATTATTCAAAAAAGTAATAATACTTTTAGCTACTCTTTCACTATTTTGATTTTTGTTAAAATTTTTCAATTCATTAAAATTAAAATCTTGCCCAACTACACCTTCATAAGTTTGGCTTAATATATTGTTAAAGTCTGATAGAAACCTACTATAATCAAAATCATCCTCTATAAATTTACTAATCTCATCATTAGTTGTTTCATTTTTAATTTGAAAAACTCCATGTATATTTGAGTACCAACTGGATCCAAATAATAAGACTTTTTTTTTATTTTTAATTGCTTCCCAGCCTGATGTTCCTGATATAGTTGCAGTAATATCTGTCTTTGCTAATAAGTCATCAGAATCATGTAATCTATTTACAAAATGAACATTTTTTAAATATTTTAGTCTTTTAAAATAATACTCTCCTCTTTGAAAAAATGTTTGTCTTGGATTATCTTTTACAATAATTTCCATGTTGTCGCCTGCGAACATACTTAATCTTTCAAGAACAAGTATTTGATCATCAAAATTTCCTCCTAATGCTGACGTTGCTAGCTCTGGTTGAAAGTGAAGCGGATAATATATTTTTTTCTTTTTTGATTTTAATATTTCATTTAGACTCTCATTGCTAATTTCTATTTTTCTAAGATTTTTTAAGTATTCAGCCTGAAAATCTTTTCTATTTATAATTTTTAAAAATGTTAAAATATTTTCAGCAAGATATTTGAATTTTCTCCTACTTTTTAATAGTTTTTTAATAAAGGAATTATTAAATTTATACTCCTGTTTATTAAAAAGATTAATATTCTTTGTGTATTGTTTGTACTCATCTATCAAATACTCATAATTTTTTTTTTTGAAATTATTTTTGATTTCTCCAAATTCTGACAGGTCAGATATCATAAAATATCTATCTTTAAATATTGACTGATAAAGAAGTAAGGTCTTAATTTTTAAAAGCTTTGCAATTTTGTATAAAATATAATCTAAACCTTCATGGGGGAAAGAAAAAAATATTATTAATTCTATTTTTTTATCTTTTAAAATTTCAAAAAATGAATGATAAAAAAGAGAAAATTCATCTCTTAAATCGTGAAAATTAGAAAATGATGTATTCCTTCTAACTATCATTTGACTGAACGTTGTGAAGTTATTAACATAGAATTGTTGATAGTTTTTTTGACCTTCTTCGCTAAGTTGAGGAACTTTTTTAAAATTTTGTTGTACAAGTTCTAAATTTGAAAAATCTCTATCAAGACCTTCAATTGAGTGAATAGAGCAATTTATATCAAGGTGTTTTTTTAGATTTTCTATAATTAGTTTATCATCACCACCAAAAATTAATGTTTTTATCATTTAAAATGTCCTTTATTAAATTTTTCTAGAATTTCGATACTTCTTCTGCCAATTGCAGGTAAGTAATTTTGCAATTTTAAATCCCTGGAACGATTTTTAATATAATCATCATTATGTAGATGATACATGTAATAACATTCAGCTATTTTATCTCTTAAATTAGGTTTAAATTTTAGTTTTGTTTCAATAGCTTTATTAATTATTTTAAAATAGCTTTTTTTATTTTTTGGCGTAAAAACAAAATCATAACCCATATGAGGATTTGCTCCTACAGCTATTGGAATTATTTTATGATATGCTAGTTCATGAAGAACTGTACCGAAAGGTGAAATTCCAAATTTAGGTTTTTTTTTAAATATTTCACTATTAGAGACATTCTTATCAAGCCAAATTAAATTATTGTATTTATATTTTATTTCATCATTATATTTTTGGCTACTAAATACCCAGGTATTTGGATGTTTTTTTATAGCGATTGATAAATTTTTTTTTTTTAAAAAATCTAAGGTTTCTTCAATCCAATCTGAATAGTCATTAAAAACTAAATCACCATAAATATGCGGAGCATCTGAAAAGTCTGGCAAAAATATGACTGCATCAAATCTTTTTTTTATTTTTAGATTACTATTTTTTGAAAAAGTGGATTGTCTCATATATCTAAATTCATTATTAATTTTTCCATCAAATTTTTTTCTTAAATATTTTTTTGCTAATCTTATTTTTTTACTTTTATTATTTAATTTTTTAAATTTTTTTGGTAAATCTTGGGACCTTGTTCCAGCTAAGTAATCTTTATGACTAAATTTTTTTACATATTTGATATTTTCAATGCCACCAATAGTTTTAATTTTCTTATTTAAAAAATATCTAATAGCAAAGCCATTTATGTAAAATGCTTTTTGGGGGATATAATAGTCTATTTTATTTTTTAAATAATATTTATTTAAATTATTATTTGCACCTTCGATCATATTTAATAAGATTTTAATATAGTGTACATTTTTAGTATTAAATTTTACATCTCCTTTGAAACGTAAATAGTGATCATAAATTAAATCTCCTATTTTAATTCCTTGATATTTTAATTTTAAAATATCTTCCTTTTTTTTTAGTCTTTTATAATTTTTGACAAAATTACTATTCTTAATAAAAACACTATCTTTGAAATCATTACTTAATTCAATAAAGCTATTGAAACCCAAACATTTATAGATTTTCTTCCATTTCAATTTAATAAAATATTGAATTAAGTATTGAAATAAAAAAGCAAAAGTCCCTATAAAGCCTGGTCTCTTCATTCTCATTGGGTTGATCCATAACCCCACTAATTTTTTATTTTTAAAATTTTTTTCCTTTAATAAAAAATAAAAATGTACTAAAAAGTAAATATCTATACCCATTTCCACCAAAACAATTTTGCTGCTTTTTTTATCAATTTTGTTTAAATGTTTTGAATTGACAAAATCTCTCTCTGCTTTATTAAAAAAGATCAATTTTAGCTGATCGAGTTTTCTACTTAATAATTTCATTTTATTTAAACTTGAATAATTTTTGCATTAACTTTTTTTTTGTTAACCTTTAGTTTGTTTCTACAATCAAAAATCAACTTTGAATTTTTTAAAATTTGTGAATAATTAATATTATTATGATCTGTCACAATTAAAGTAACATCATAATTTTTTAAATTTTGTTTATTAAATTTTATTGATTTTAAATTTTTAAGATTTGGAAATGGATTATCTTTTTTGATTTCTTTTATATATGGATCATAATAATTAATTTTATATCCTTTTTTTTTTAAAATGCTCATTATCGGATAGGCTGGGCTTTCTCTATCATCATCAATATTCCTTTTATACGCTGTACCAATTATCAAAATTTTGTTTGATTTAATTTTTTTATCTCGTTTTTTTAAGACTTTTTCAATTTTTGAAATTATCCATTTGGGCATCATGGTATTAATTTCTCCTGCCTCTTTAATAAATTTTGACTCATAACCCAATTTCTTTGCTTTCCAAAACATATAAAATGGATCTATAGGTATGCAATGTCCACCCATTCCTGGGCCAGGATCAAATGGTCTATAACCAAATGGTTTCGTACTAGCTGCTTTTATTGCTTCATGAATATTAATTCCCATTCTTTGAGATATAATTTTCATCTCATTAACTAACCCAATATTAACTGATCGATATATATTTTCTAAAAGTTTAGTAAATTCTGCGGTTTGAGTTGAGCTAACTGGAACCAATGATCTAAAAAAAACTTTGTAAAAGCTTTTTCCTACTTTTAAACAATTTTTTGTATAACCACTAATCACTTTAGGAATATCTTTTGTTTTAAAATACTTATTACCAGGATCTTCTCTCTCGGGTGAGTAACATATAAAAATATCATGCCCTATTTTCATATTTTTAATTTTTTTTACAATTTCATCATAAGTGGTTCCTGGATAAGATGTGCTTTCTAAAGATATGAGCTGATGCTTTCTTAGATAGGGCAAAATACTTTTAATTGATCTCTTTATAAAACCTAAATCAGGATCAAAATTTTTTTTTAAAGGAGTTGGAACTGCTAAAATAATTACATCACATTCTTTTATTAAATAAAAACTTGAGGTAGCTTTTATCTTATTATCGTACTTTTTTAAATCAACATTTTTTATGTAATTTATTTTTTTGTTTACTTTATTTACTCTAGATTTGTCTATATCGAATCCTATAACATTAAATCCCTTACTACAAAAATTTGTTGCAAGCGGTAAACCCACGTAACCAAGACCAATAACTCCTATTTTTAATCTTCTATTTTTAATTTTTTTTATTAATTCATGCATTAATTAATTTCTTTTTTTAACTCATCATACTCATTCATTTTTTTTTTCATAAATCTAAGGGTAAGTTTAAATCTGTAATCAATACCTTTTGGGGTTAAAGCGTAAAGATAATTAATTTTATTTTTATTTTTTTTAAAATTATTTATTTTAATTAATCCTTTTTGCTTTAAGGCTTTCACGCAATAATTTAATTTACCAAGACTAAACCCTAAATCATTAGCTAATTTACGTTGAGATGAATTTGGATTTTTTTGAATTTTTCTTAGAACTTCAAATTTATCTTCATCTTTATCAAAATTGTTCATAAATTGAACATATAATGTTCATTTTTTGAACGGTCAATAAAAATTTTAATATATTTATTTACTTAACAAATTTTAAGTTATATATAAAATGCTGGTTATATGTAGTAATTTTACAGTCAATGCTCATTAATAAATTTAAAAAAAACTAAAAATTACTAAATCTTTTTGAAAAATTATGATTGATCAAAAAAATATATGGAAAAAATCCTTGAAAATTATTCCGGGTGGAAATGGATTGTTATCTAAAAGACCTGAAAGATTTTTGCCCGATGGTTGGCCTATATATTTTTCAAAATCTAAAGATGCTTATGTTTGGGATCTAAAAAATAAAAAATATTTGGATATGACTAGTATGGGTATTGGTACATCAGTAATTGGTTATAACAATTCTTTTATTAATAATTATGTTAAAAAAAAAATTGATTTAGGAGTTAATACAACCTTAAACTGTTTAGAAGAGTATGAATTAGCTAAAGAACTTCTTAAAATTGATAAATTTGCTCACCAAGTAAAATTTGCAAGAGGTGGTGGTGAGGCTATGTCAATGGCGATACGTGTTGCAAGAACAAAATCTAAAAAAACAAAAATTTTATTTTGTGGTTATCACGGCTGGCATGATTGGTATTTGGCGGCGAATTTAAAGAATATAAAAAATTTAGATAATCACCTTCTCAAAAACCTAAAGCCAAATGGAGTTCCAAGCTTTTTAAAAAATACTGCTATTCCTTTAGAATTTAATAACATTAAGCAATTAAAAAAATTATCAAAAATAAAAAATCTTGCAGCTATAGTAGTAGAACCGCAAAGGTTGAATAGATTAAATAAGGAATTTGTAAAAAATTTAAATCAAATTTGTAAAAAAAAAAAAATTATTTTAATAGTAGATGAAATTACTTCTGGATGGAGAGATTGTCTTGGTGGAGTTTATAAAAAAATTGGTATTAACCCCTCTATTGTAGTTTACGGAAAAGCATTAGGAAATGGATTTGCAATCTCTGCTATAGTAGGAAAAAAAGAAGTCATGGATGTATCACAAGATACTTTTATCAGTAGCACTGCCTGGACTGAAAGAGTAGGATTTTCTGCTGCTCTAGCAGTGATTAAATTTCACCAAAATAAAAAAATATTTCAACATAATAAAAAAATTGGTATTTTTCTTAAAAGAGAAATTTTAAAATTATCTAAAAAAAATAATCTTAAAATTAAAATCAATGAATTAGATACAATAATTCATTTTGATTTTATCCATAAAAAAAGTGATTATATTCAAACGTTGTTTACTGAATTAATGTTGAAAGAAAATATTTTAGCAAATAATCTAATTTATTTATCTTTTAGTCATAAAATATCTATAATAAAAAAATATTTACTAGCTTTAGATAAAACTTTTAAAAAAATATCTAATTCATTAAAAAATAATTCAAATATACTTAAAAGTAGAAAAAGAATTTATAGTTATAAAAGACTTTCTCCAAAAATTAAATAAAATGGAAAAAAATAAAATTATAATTTTAGGTTCAGGTCCAACAGGATTGATTACAGCATGGAAGTTACTTGAAAAAGGCTTAAATGTTTTAATAATTGAAAAAAACTCAGGATCAGGAGGACTTTGCAGATCTTGGAAATACAATGGATTTATTTTAGATACAGGTCCTCATATTTTTCATACCCCTGAAGAGGAATTAAAAAAATTTTGGAAATCAAATTTTAAGGATTTATTGATTGAGGGTAAATTTTATTGCAAAAATGTTAAGGGCAAAAAATTCAATGAATTCTATGATTATCCATTTTCTAAAGAAGCATTAAATAACTTTGAAACAAAAACAAAAAAAAAGATAAAGCACGAACTTTTAAAATGTAAAAATCTTGAAAAAAGGTTCAAAGCAAAAAATTATAAGGAATATATTGACTCGTTTGTAGGGCCTACCTTAAGAAAAATGTTCTACGAAAAATACCCAAAAAAGATATGGGGCGTTGATACAAATAAAATGACCCCAGATTGGGCACCAAATAGAATTAAATTTAGAGATAAAATTTTACCATTTTATCATGAGGAGTACGCTGCAGTCGGAAAATATGGAACAGGTTGTATCTATGATAATATTAGGGATAAAATTATTAAACTTGGAGGAGTATTTAAATTTAATGAAACAGTTATTGGTTTAAAGTCAAAAAATCAAAAGATATCAGAGATAAAAACTTCAAAAAAAGAATATAAAATTAACGAAAATCAAATAGTCATATCGACACTTCCAATTAGTATTACGTCAAGATTGCTTGGTAAAAAAAATAATTTAAAATTTAGAGGAGTATGTTCTGTTTATTTATTTTATAACCAAAGTATAATTTTACCAAAAAATATTCATTGGTTATATTTTGAATCAGAAAAAACATTATTCAATAGAATAACTGAAAATAAAAAATTATCTAAATTTGTTGCGCCAAAAAATAAGAGTTTTTTAACAGCAGAAATTACATATTCAATGGGAGATAATTTTTCAAAAAAAAACCCCAAAGAAGTAATTTCGGAAGTTATTAAAGATATATCTAAAACAAATTTAGTTGATAATAAAAAATTGATAGATGCATCTATAAATTATGAACCATTTGTTTATCCTGTACAATTTATGGATTATAAAAGCGAAACATATTATATAAAAAGTTTTATAGAAAGTTTTGATAATTTATATTCTGTCGGAGCAGGTGGTGAGTTTAATTATGCAGATAGTCAAATTTTATTCCATAAATCTTTTGATCTTGTTAATAGTTTGACAAACAGATTTAATTTGTTTTCGAATGAAACTAAAATTTTAAATAGAGTTAATTTTAATAAAAAGTTTAAATTAGGCAAATCTTACGTTGGTGATGGGGAAAAACCCTTTATAGTTGCAGAAGCAGGATTAAATCATAATGGAAGCCTAACTATTGCAAAAAAACTTATTGATAAGGCAAAAAAAGCAAATTGTGATGCAATTAAATTTCAATCCTTTTTACCAAACAGTAGAGTATCAAATAAAGTTAAATCAGAAAAATATTCTGAAAAAATTATAGGTACACAAGAAAGTATCCATCAGTTATTTAGTCGTTTAAGTCTCAATTTTAATATACAGAAAAAAATATTTGCTTATGCTAAGAAAAAAAAAATATTTATTTTTTCAACACCTTTCGATATTGAAAGTGCAGACTTTTTAGAAAGGCTAGGTGTTAATGCTTATAAAATTGCGTCTGCAGATTTAGTAAATCTACCATTAATTGAACATGTGGCAAAAAAAAATAAACCAATTATTATTTCAACAGGGATGTCCAGAATTTCAGAAATAGACGATGCAATAGAAACTGTAAGATCAACAGGAAATAAAAATATTGCAGTTTTGCATTGTAATTCTTCTTATCCATCCACACATTCAGAAATAAATTTAAAGTTTATGAATAATCTTAAATCTCTTTATAAAATTCCTGTTGGTTTTTCAGATCATACAACCGACCTATTAGCTTCAAAAAGCGCAATCTCACTAGGTGCAAATATCATTGAGAGACACTTTACTTTAAATAAACGTATGGAAGGTCCAGATCATATGCTTTCCTCAGATCAAAATGAAATCGCTACTTTGGTTAAATTTAAAAATTTTAGTAATAAGTTTGATTTATGGTTGAAAAAAAGAACTAAAAGAGAAAAAGAACAAATTAAACTTATATTAGGAGATGGTATAAAAAAAATACAACCGAATGAATATTTGACAATTAATTCTCAAAAAAAGAGCCTTTATGCAAAAAGGAATATAAATAAAGGTGAAAAATTTACAAAAAATAACGTTACCATCAAAGGGCCGGCAGGTGGTTTACTTCCAAAATATATAAAGGTAATAATTAACAAAAAAACAAAAACAAAAATTCTTAAAGATGAACCAATTACCTGGGACAGCTTTTAAAATATTATGAATAAGATTTTAATTACAGGAAGCGAAGGATTAATTGGAAAAAAAATTTCAAATTATTTAAAAAATAAAAATCAAGTTGTTCAATTAGATATTAAAAAAAATATTAATCTTTGTAATGAAAATGATGTAGAAAAATTTTTTAAAAAAAATAATAATTTTAATTATTTAATAAATTTGCATGGAGCAAATGAGCATATTGGTCTTAAAAAAAGTAAAATTAAAGACTACAAAAGTGACAAAAAACTTTTTGACCATTTTTTTTACAATAATGTTTTTTCGACCTATCTAACTAACAAGTATTTTATTAAATATTGTAAAAAGGGAAAAGGGATAATAAATTTTTCCTCGATCTACAGTTTGGTTGCTCCAAAACACAATATTTATAAGGAGCCCAAAAGTATTTTTTATGTCTCAAGTAAATTTGCAGTGAATGGAATTACGAAATACTTTGCAACAATGTATGGTAAAAAATTAAACGTAAACACAATAGCTAACCATGGCATAGAATGGAAACAACCATCAAGTTTCAAAAATAAACTAAAAGAACATATACCTAAAAACCGCATGATGAATGTTGAAGATCTATTTGGAATTATAGATTTACTTTGTAGTGAAAAAAATAAATATATTAATGGATCAACAATTGTTATTGATGGTGGCTATACGGCATGGTAGCACTGAATTTTGGAATTATAATTCAGGCACGGACCAGCTCCACTCGTTATCCAGAAAAAATTTTAAAAAAAATAGATAAAGTAAATACTGTTTTAGATTTTCAAATTAAAAGAGTTTTGAAAGAATTTGAAAATAAATATGTTTTTATTGCTACTACTCTTAAAAAAAAAGACAAAAGTATATGTTTAATTGCAAAAAAAAATAATGTTAATTTTTTTAGAGGCTCTGAAAAAAATGTACTTAAAAGATATCTTAGCTGTGCAAAAAAGTTCAATATTAAAAATATTATTAGAATTACATCAGATTGCCCACTAGTAGATCCAAAACTTATAAAAAAAATGCTAAAAATATTTTTAAAAGAAAAATTTGATTATTTTGCTAATACATATCCAGTAAATAAATCAACTTTTCCAGATGGTAGTGACATTGAAATATTTAAGTTTAGTTCTTTGAAAAAAGCTTTTAATTTTGCAAAAAATAAAGAGGATACTGAACATGTCACTACTTATTTCTGGAAAAATACAGGTAAATTTAAAATAAAAAATTACAAAATTAAAAAAAATTTATCCAATTTTAGATATTGTGTAGATTATAAAGATGATCTAGTGGTGATAAGACAAATAGTTAAATACATAAAAAAAAATAATCTAAGTGGAAATACTATTGAAATAGTTAACTTTTTGAAAAAAAATAAATCTTTAAAAAAGATTAGTAAAAAAAATAAGAAAAAATTTTTAGAATATAGAACTGATCTTATTTAATCATGAAAAAAAAAATACTTTTGATTGGGGGTGGTTTATATGGTTGTCTTTTAGCATATCAATTTTCAAAAAAAAAAAATTATCAAATAACATTAGTAGAAAAATCAAATAAACTTGTAAATGCTTTTAATTCTGTTTCTATAAAAAAATTAACTATAAACAATGGTTTCCACGGTATTGAAATTCCAAGATGTAATGATTTTTTTAATTTTATTAAAAAAAAATTAAAAATAAAAATGAAAGTTAAAAATAAAACTCAAAAACTTTTAATCTACAGATCAATTATTGATTTTAAAGATGGTATAAATGAATGGCCTAAAATTTTAACAAAAGATTTAAAGAAAAATTTCATTATTAAAAACTTTAAACTAGCTAATTTCTTTACTAATGATTTTCGAAAATTAGTAAATTTTTGCTCTAAAAGATATAGTAATAAATTCGATGACTCTTCCCATTTTTTCATTCCGTGGTTTTTGCCGAAAGAATACAAAATTAATAAAATAAATGATGAGGGAGATTTATATAGAGAAAAGGTAAGAAGTAATAAAGTAATGTTTCAATACGCGGTTCCTACAAAAAAAATATTTCAGATATTTCAAAAAAAAATTTATCATTTTTTAAAAAAAATTGGTGTTACAATTTATTTTAACACCCAAGTTAAGTTAGAAAAAAATAATTTTAAAATAATAAGAAATAATATGAGTGAAACTTTATCTTACAATAAGTTTGACAAAATTTTTTATTGTACACATTCCCCATTTCTATTGGAATACTCAAATATTAAGCACCTTAGAAAGCTCAATAATTATAAAAAGTTTATGATAAATTTAATTATTAAAGTAGATAAAGAAGTTAATTTTACTGAAATGATATGTATTAACAAAACTTTACCAAACTTAAATAGAATATCAGTTATAAGTGCAAATAAAAATAAAAGTATACTTCAATTAGAGATTATACAAAGTGAAAATCAAATTTCAAAAAAAATTATAAATAACTTTACTAAAGAGCTTAAAGCAATTTTTAAATTAAAAAAAACACCTCAATATTACGGTCATAAAATGTCAAGAATTGTTTTTTTTCCGACAAAGATCTGGAAAAAAAAAGCAACTGAATTGATAAAAGATTGGAAAAAAAAAAATAGTTTAAAAATATTTCTTAGATATGATTTATTTGGAGCGATAAACATGGCTAAATGTTGGAATTACTCAAAATCAGATGCCAAATTATAATATCAATTTATTTATTTTTAAAGATTCTTTAAATTCTGTTTTGGAAAAATTTCTTTTTTTTTTTATTTGTTTAAAAAAATACTCAATGCTTAATTTTAAAGAGTTAAGATAATCTTTTTTTTCATTTAAAATTTCTTTCTTAATCAATTTTGGTTTTTTTAGAAAGTTGTTTTTATCATAATTTAATGCTGGACCTCTAATTTCAATTTTGTCCTCGTCTTGTTGGATAATTCCATTTTTAAATAAAAAAATTTTTTTATTTATTACTGGGCTAGTGTATGAACAAAAAATATCAATTACTGCATTGTTTTCGGTTAATAAATTTAGATTACAATTGTCATAACTATTTCCAATCTGGCTTAAATTTTTCAATTCAAAATTTTTAATTTTTTTTATTTTAAATATAAAATTTATTAAATCTATCCAATGTATACCGAGCATTTCAAAAACACCCGTTGGACATTTTTTTTTATTGGATCTCCAACTTTTTTTATAAATTCTCTTAAAAGCTAAGCCATGACCAGTAGTAATATTTGAATATATAAATTTTCCTAAACCAAATTTTTTACTATCTGTTAAAATTTTTGAAATTCTACTAAATCTAAAATTAAAATTAAAATAAATTTTACTTGGATTAATTTTTTTTAATTTGTTTAATTCATTGAAATTATTTGTAGGCGGTTTTTCGCAAAATATATAACTATTCTTACAAAATTTACTAATATAGTGAAAATGAGTGTCATTTGGTGAAATGATAAAAAAAAATTTATATTTTTTTAGTTTATCTAAATTTTCTCTTTTATAATTTTTTTTAGATTTTGGTTTAAAAACAATAAAATCAATTTTTTTATTTTTTAAAATTTTTTGAATTCTTTTTGAGTGTACCCCATTTCCTATTATACAAGTCTGGTTTATGTGCTTAGACATCTGTTACATGGCTCTAATTGTGATCTTTTCTTTTGCTGATGGAGTCTCCTTAATTCGTTATAATTGTCAGAATTCCAGATTGATTTAATACTATGGTCTTTAATGTTCCATTTGCTTAATAATGACTTATAATCATGATCACATGGATTTACTTTTCCATCCCACCACACAAACAGTCTTCTATACAGCTCAGTACAAGGTTCTTCAATTTCATTGATAGGATTTTCATAAGAACTTTGCCAGGGATCATAATTAACTAAAGTAATTTCATCTGCAAATTCATTATAAAATTTATTCATATCTTCAACATTTTGATTAGTGTTAATTTTTACACCAGAGATTCTTACTCTAATTTTAGAATTACTATAATTTTTTTCTCTAATATTTTTGAGTAACTCCAAATTTTTCATTATTTTATCGAATTTAGCATTAACTCTTATCTTTTCATAAGTTTCCTTATTTTTTTCGTCAATTGATAAAACTAGGGTTTCTAAATCCGAAGATAAAAGCATGTTAATTTTTTGTTCATTTAATAAGGTTGCATTAGTATTAAGCTTGAGAGCTAAAAATTTTCCCTCACAATATTTTAAAAATTTGTCTAATTCTTGATGAAGAGTGGGCTCACCTCTTGATGCAAATGTCACCGCCTCTATTTTCCCCTCAATTTCATCTACTATTTTTTTTAAAATATCAAAATTCATATAACCCATGTGTCCACTAGATTTTTTTGAAAAAGTTCTGTCAGATTGATAACACATTATGCAACGTAAATTACAAATTGATGTTGGCTCAATTTGAATATTTGGAGGATAATCATCTAATTTGTAAAGTGAAGGAAACTTGTTATATTTATACCTATAGAAGATGTATCTTATAATGTCCTTATCTTCTAATTTAAAAAATTCACTTATTTCTTGTTTTGAAATTATAAAATCCTCACCGCTTAAAATATCACCTTTTAAAATTTTTGAGTAACTATTTAAAACAATTAAAATTATATCCTTTTTTATCTTTTCTAAATTTTTTGAATTTTGTAAACATTTACTCAATCTATCAAAGATTTTTTTGTTAATGCTTTGTTTTGGTAAAAGATAAAGATTTTTTTTACTGCTTGTATTCAGAAAGTTTTCTGGCTTAATATCTTTTTTTTTCTTTTCTTTTGGGAATATATTTATAATTTGGTCTTTGCTCATATTATATTTTAATTATTGGATGTGTAAATTTTGAAATTTTTTTTAAAATTGAATCTCCCCACAACATAGAATCTTTACTTTTTATTTTGATATTCTGCATTTTATCCGAAAAATAGATACGATTATAAATTTGTTTATATTTGCCTGATTTAAGAAAAAAAGATTTATGACCATCCTGATATTTAAAATTATATATTTCTTTGCCTTTCCAATGATGATTTGGGTGCGCAAAATTTTTATTTGGCATAAAATCTCTAAAAAATATTACCCCATTAGGTTTAAGAATCCAGTCAACTACCCCAAATGTTGGTAAAATTACGTCTCTATCTATCCAAGATAAAATATCATCAAAAATAATTATATCCATTTTTTGAAAATTATTTTTTGAGAAATTAAAAAATTTTGATTTTAAAAACGTTTTGTTTTCTATTTTTAATGAAAAATATTTTTTTGCAACTTTGCATGCTTTTTTTGAGGGCTCAACACCATATACAGTACACCCATGTTTTTTTTTTATATAACTTAAAAGATCACCAAAGTAACAGCCTATTTCTAAGACTTTAGTTTTTTTTTTAATTTTATATTTTTTCAGGATTAAATTATAAATTTGTTCTTTTCTGGTTCTGATTTTTTTAGATTTAAATTTATTTAAAAATTGATTATTTTTTTTTTTATTTCTATCAAAAAACGAGTCTGACTCTACAGCTAAATAAAAATTATCTTGTTTTGTCATATTAATATAAATATATATTATATTTGCGAAATAAATATAAGTTTTACATAATATAGTTGACTGTTCAAAAAATGAACAGTATATACCTCTTTAGTATTTTAATGCCAATAACAATTTTTCTTCAAGCAAGAATGTCCTCAAAAAGACTTCCTGGAAAAGTTCTTTTAAGAATTGATGGATCAACAATAATTGATCATATAATCGATAGGCTTAAAAAGATAAGATTTAAAAAAAAAATTATCCTCCTTACTTCTCAAAATAAATCAGACGACCCTATTGTTAAGTATTGTATTAGAAATAATTTATCCTTTTTTAGAGGTAATTTAAAAAATGTTTATATGAGATATTGTGATGCAATTAAAAAATATAAGATTAAAAAATTTGTTAGAATTAATGCTGATAGTCCTTTAATTGATCCAAAAATTATCGATAAAGCAGTTAGTATTTTTCAAAAAAAAAACTTTGACTTAGTTACAAACTGTATGATCAGGACTTTTCCAAAAGGACAAAGTGTTGAAATTATTAAATCAAAAATATTTTTAAATAATTTCAAAAATATTAAATCGAAGAAACATAGAGAACATATTTTTTTATATTACTATAAAAATAGAAATAAATTTAAAATTTATAATTTTAAATTAAAAAAAAGTAAAAGTCATTTAAATCAATCTATTGATACACTTAAGGATTACATTAAAATAAAAAAATTTATAGAACAAAAAATATGAATGTAGGAATTATAGGATTGGGAGTTGGAGAAAAACATTTATTGTCTCTTAAAAAAAATAAGCTAGTTAATAAAATTAAAATTTATGATTTAAACAAAAGTAAAAGCAAGTATTTATCAAAGAAATATAATGTTACATCATGTGAAAATGAGTCTGATATATTTAAAGATAAAACAATAGATCTTATTTGCATTTGTAGTTATGACAATTTTCATAATACTCATATAATTAGTTCAATTAAATCGGGTAAGCATATTTTTGTTGAAAAACCAGCATTAGATAATTTTATAGATGCAAAAAAAGTTTTTTCACTTTTAAAGAAAAACAAAAAACTATTTTTTTGTTCAAATTATATTTTAAGAAAATCACCAAGATTTATATATTTAAATAAAATTATTAAAAAAGGTGATCTTGGTAAAATCTACTATATTGAAGTTGATTATAACTATGGAAGATTAAAAAAAATAACACATGGTTGGAGAGGTAAAATACCATTTTATTCTGTTACAAATGGTGGGGGAGTTCACATAATTGATCTTACAAACTATTTACTAGGAAAAAAAATCATAGAAGTTAAAAGTTACGCTAATAAAATTGTTACAAGTAAATCAAAATTTAAATATCCAGACTGCGTTGTCACTATTGCAAAATTAGAAAATAATATAATAGCTAAGTTCGTAACTAACTTTGGTTGTGTTTATCCACACTTTCATAAACTGAACCTGTATGGAACAAAAAAGACTTTTGAAAACACACTTACAAGAGGAAAGATTTTTACAAAAAGAGATAAAAATGAATATAAATCTATAAATAAACTTTACAAAACAAAAAAAAGTCTTTTATTAGATGAATTTATAACATCAATCAAAAAGGGTAAAAATAGAGACAAATATATAGAAGATACATTTAACGCTTTATGTGTGTGCTTTGCTATTGATAAATCTTATAAACAAAATAAAAATTTAAAAGTTGAATATTTAAAATGAAAATTCCTTTTGCAAAACCACTATTGGATAAAGAAGATATAAATAGTGTAATAAAAGTTCTTTCTACGCCAATTTTGACCCATGGTAAAAATTCTTTAAATTTTGAACAGAAATTTAAAAAAAAATTTGGATTTAAATTTTCACACACTGTTTCAAGTTGTACAGCTGCATTACACATGAGTTATATGGCTATAAATATTAAAAAAGGTGATGAGGTAATCGTTCCTAATCAAACCCATGTTTCAACTGTTCATACTTTAGAAATTTTAGGTGCAAAACCTATTTTTATTGACTCAGAGCCACAAACTGGAAATATTAATTTTGAAAAAATAGAGGAAAAAATTTCAAAAAGCACAAAGGCAATTACTGTAGTTCACTATCTTGGCAAACCAGTAAATCTTAAAAAAATCCTAGAAATTTGTAAAAAATTCAAACTTTATTTAATAGAAGATTGTGCTCTAAGTTTGGGGGCAAAGTATAAAAATATACCTGTTGGATCATTTGGAGATTTTTCATGTTTCTCATTTTATCCAGCAAAACATATAACTACAGGCGATGGTGGAATGTTAGTTTGTAAGAATATCAAAAATTATAAAAAAATTAAACTCTTGAAGGGATTTGGTGTAGATAAAAATTTCAATGAAAGAAAAATTCCTGGTAATTATGATGTAAAGTCTATTGGCTTAAATTATAGATTGGATGAAATAAGATCTGCTTTAGGAATATCTCAACTTAAAAAGCTTGATGGTTTTATAAAAAAAAGAAAAGAAAATTATATCTTTTTAAAAAATCATCTAAAAAATCTTAAAAATATAGAAATTTTAGATTTAGAGACTGATAAAAATTTTAAAAGTTCTTATTATTGTATGTCAATTTTACTATCAAAAAACATTAAGACAAAAAGATTTAAAATTATTAATGAAATTAAAAATAAAGGTATTGGAACAAGTATCCATTATCCAAGGCCAGTAAGCGATTATAGTTATTATAAAAAAAAATATAAATTAAAATCGGATAATTATGAAATTGCCTGTAAGATGAGTTACCAATCAATAAATTTACCAGTTGGTCCTCATTTGTCAAAAAAAGATTTAGTTTATATTGTGAAAACATTAAAAACAATTTTAAAAAAATACTAATTATTTATGTCAAAAAATATTTTATTAGTGGGTGGTTGTGGTTTTATTGGACATAACTTAGCCCTTAAATTAAAACAGCGTAAACACAATGTATCAGTTGTTGATAGCCTAGCGGTTAATAATCTTTTATCTTTTACGGATAGTACAATTATAAATAAAAATATTTATAGAGGTATATTAAATAACAGAATTGAACTACTAAATAATAGTAAAATAGAATTACATATTGAAGATGCTAGAAATTACCATGCTATTTCAAGATTATATGATCATATAAATCCAGATATAATAATTCACTTGGCAGCAGTATCGCATGCAAATAAATCTAACAAGGATCCTCACTCTACTTTTGACCATAGCTTAAGAACTTTGGAAAACACTCTAGATTTTGCCAAAAATAAAAAAACTCATGTTATTTATATGTCCTCAAGTATGGTTTATGGCGATTTTAAATCAAATGAAGTTAATGAAAGTGATGTTTGTAACCCAATTGGTATCTATGGTAGTTTAAAATATTCAGGCGAAATAATTTTAAAATCATACAATAAAGTATTTGGTTTACCTTATACCATAATAAGACCTTCTGCTCTTTATGGAGAAAGATGTGTTAGCAGAAGGGTAGGACAAATATTTATTGAATCTGCTCTACAAAAACAAGAGATTTCAATTAATGGTGATGGAGAGGATAAACTTGACTTCACTTATATAGAAGATCTTATTGATGGGATAATATTAACTTGTGAAAATAATAATGCAATTAATGAGACTTTTAATTTAACTTTTGGAGATGCTAAGAAGGTAAACGAATTATTAGAAATTTTAAAAGAAGAATTTTCAAATGTAAAAGTAAAATATATTCCAAAAGAAAAATTTGTTCCCGAAAGAGGAACTTTAAATATATCAAAAGCAAAAAGAGTTTTGGGCTACAATCCTTCTTATCCAATCAGCAAAGGTTATAAGAAATATATAGATTGGTATAAAGATTTTTTTGATAAAAATATTAAATAAAATGAAAAATAAAAGTAAAACTTTTATAATTGCTGAAATTGGAAATAATCATGAGGGAAACTTCAAGATAGCTAAAAAATTAGTTTATCAGGCAGCAAAATGCAATGTTGACGCTGTTAAATTTCAAACTTTTAAGACAGATCAATTTATAAACATAAAAAATAAAAAAAGATTTAAGCAATTAAAAAAATTTGAATTAAGTCAGAATGAATTCTACAAACTCTATAAAATAACAAAACAGTTAAAATTAAAATTTATATCAACTCCCTTTGATTTTCAAAGTGTGGAATTTTTGGGCAAATTTGTAGATTGCTTCAAAGTATCTTCTGGTGATAATAATTTTTATCAATTGATAGAAAAAATTCTTAAATTTAAAAAACCTACAATAATTTCCACTGGTTTTTTAAACTTTAATGAGATTAAAAAACTAATAAGGTTTATAAAATATTGTAAATTTCCTCTTAAAAAATTAACTTTTTTACATTGTGTATCTGATTATCCAGTAAAGGACTTTGAAGCAAATTTAAATTCAATACCATATTTAAAAAAAAAACTTAAAATTAAAATCGGATATTCTGACCATACTATTGGTATTGTCGCTCCTGTTATAGCATCTACTATTGGGGCTGATGTTATAGAAAAACATTTTACACTAAATAAAAATTATTCAAATTTTAGGGACCATAACTTATCTGCTGATCCTAATGAAATGAGCCAAATGGTTCAATTAATAAGACGAGCTAAATTAATGATGGGAAAAAATATGAAAATAATTTCTAAAAGTGAAAAAAAAAATTTATTGAGTACGCGTAGATCTATCTATGCAAGTAGAAATATTAAGAAATTTGAAAATTTTAATATGAGAAATTTAAAAGTTGTGAGATCTGGTGAGGGATTAGAACCAAATAAAATTTTTTCAATTTTAAAAAAGAAAGCAAAAATAAAAATAAATAAAAATCATTTAATAAAAAATAGTGAGATTTTTTAGATAAGTAGATCATAATGTGTGGTATTGCAGGTTACATAGGTAAGAAAGTATTCTCTAAAGATATTATAAAAAACACTTTGAATAAAATGTCTAAAAGAGGCCCAGATAGTCAAAATTATTTTTATTTTAAAAATAAAAATGGAGATAATATTTATTTACTTTCCTCTAGACTAAATATTGTTAATCAAAATTCAAACTCTGACCAGCCTTTTAAAATAAATGATTATATAATTGTTTATAATGGGGAAATTTACAATCTATCAGAATTAAGAAAAAGACTTAAAGTATTAGGAATAAGACTTAGAACGACTTCAGATACAGAAATTATTTTACAATATTTTATTCATTATGGAGAAAAATGTCTTAAATTTTTAGAAGGAATGTGGAGCTTTGTTATTTATAACAAAAAAACTGATAAAATTTTTTTTTCAAGAGATAGGTTTGGAGAAAAACCTTTATTTTATTATAAAAATACAAAAGATTTTTATTTTGGATCTGAAATAAAATTTATTGAATCTCTTAGTGATAAAAAGATTAAAGTAAATTCAGAACATTTGGTTGATTATTTAAATTTAGGCTATAAATCACTTAACAAATACAATGAGACCTATTTTGAGAATATAAAAGAATATCCAAAAAAAACATTTAGTTTTTTTAAAATTGGTAAAAAAATAAACTTCAATCAATATTGGGAACTAAATTACAAAGAAAATACCCAAATGACTGAAGCTGAAGCAATTAAAATTGTAAGAACCAAAATAATTAAAAGTGTAGAAAAAAGACTTCATGCAAACGTGCCAGTAGGTATATGTTTAAGTGGTGGCGTGGACTCGTCTATTATTGCATCTGTAGCAAAAAAGATACTTAACAAAAAAATACACACTTTTTCAATAATAAATAACGATATTAGATATAACGAAAAAAATAATATCCAAAAAATAATAAAAGATTTAAAAGTTAAAAATAATTTGGTCTATTTGAAAAGAGATAAAAACTTAAATAAATTAGAAAATTTAATTGATTACAGGGCTGCACCAATAGCCACGGTAAATTATTACAATCATTCTTTAATGCTTGAAAATATGAAAAAAAATAAAATTAAAGTAAGTATTTTAGGAACAGCAGCAGATGAAATATTTGGTGGATATTATGATCACTTCTTATTACATTTGCATTCTTTATATAGAAATAATTTAGATATATTCAAAACTCAAAAATTTTTTTTTAACAAATATACCAAAGAGTTAATAAGAAATCCCCTTCTGAAAAATCCATATAAATAT
>MDSV01139207.1_pt1 | contig 28940 bp, 23 predicted proteins | sample 810851 | NCBI WGS metagenome assembly MDSV01 (sample SAMN05326640, study PRJNA326480) | marine metagenome | isolation source: seawater | place: Atlantic Ocean: North East | collected 2012 | reverse complement strand
CCCCTTTGCAAATAGCATCAAAACCTTTGATTGTAGATTCTAAGTCAACAAGTTTTCCTGGTGAACCAGTAAATACCTCAGCTACAAAGAAAGGCTGAGAAAGAAATCTTTGAATTTTTCTAGCTCTAGCAACAACTAATTTATCTTCTTCTGAAAGTTCATCCATACCTAAAATTGCAATTATATCTTGAAGAGATTTATAGGTTTGTAAAACTTTTTGTACTTCTCTCGCAACTCTATAATGTTCTTCTCCAACTATTCTTGGATCCAAAATTCTTGAAGTGGAGTCTAATGGATCTACAGCAGGGTAAATTCCTAGTTCTGCAATCTGTCTAGATAAAACAGTTGTTGCATCTAAATGTGAAAATGAAGTAGCAGGTGCAGGGTCTGTTAAATCATCAGCTGGAACGTAGATCGCTTGAACAGAAGTTATAGAACCCTTGCTAGTCGTTGTAATTCTTTCTTGTAAATTTCCCATATCGGTAGCTAACGTAGGTTGGTAACCAACTGCAGAAGGTATTCTTCCTAGTAAGGCTGACACCTCGGACCCAGCTTGGGTGAATCTAAAAATATTATCAACAAAAAATAAAACATCTTGGCCTTCCTTGTCTCTAAAATATTCCGCAACTGTTAATCCGGTAAGGGCTACTCTAGCTCTAGCTCCTGGAGGTTCGTTCATTTGTCCATAAACGAGGGCTGCCTTAGAACCTTTTCCCTCTGGTTTAATTACTCCAGATTCTATCATCTCATGATACAAATCATTTCCTTCTCTAGTTCTCTCTCCTACTCCTGCAAAAACTGAAAATCCACCATGGGCTTTTGCAATGTTGTTTATCAACTCCATAATTATAACTGTCTTCCCAACTCCTGCTCCACCAAACAAACCTATTTTTCCTCCTTTGGAATAAGGAGCTAAGAGATCGACAACTTTTATTCCTGTTTCTAAAATTTCCGTTTCGGTAGATTGATCAGTAAATTTTGGTGCAGTTCTGTGTATTGGCCACTTTTCTTTAGTTTTAACTTCACCTTTCTCATCTATAGGTTCGCCAGTGACATTAATTATCCTTCCTAAAGTTTCTGGGCCAACAGGTACACTTATTGGAGAATTTGTATTTATTACTTCGTCTCCTCTCTTTAAACCTTCTGTGGAGTCCATCGCAATAGTTCTAACTCCACTTTCTCCTAAATGTTGTGCCACTTCTAAGATTAATTTGTTACCAGTATTATTTACTTCCAAAGCAGTAAATATTTCCGGTAAATCTCCTTCAAAACTTACGTCTACTACCGCTCCGATAACTTGAATAATTTTTCCTTTTTTCATCATATAATTATAAACTTTCTGCTCCAGAAATTATTTCTATTAACTCCTTTGTTATAGATGCTTGTCTACTTCTGTTATAATTGATAGTTAATTTTTCAACTAAATCACCGGCATTTCTTGTTGCGTTATCCATTGCTGTCATTCTTGAACCTTGCTCACTAGCTGCGTTTTCTAAAAATGCTTTGTAAACTTGAGTAGAAATATTTTTTGGCAATAAATCTTCGAGGATTTCATCTTGATCTGGTTCAAATTCATAGAACTCTTGTTCTTGCTTTTCTTCTTTTTCTGAGTTTCCATTTTTTTTTGCTGGTATGATTTGTTGTGCTTGAGGAGTTTGTGTTATAACGTTTTTAAATTGATTAAAAAATAAAGTACATTTATCAAATTCTTTTTTTTCAAATAGGTCTAAAATTTTTTTTCCTATTACTTCTGCTTCAACAAAACCTATTTGCCGCTTATCTTTAAAAGTGATTTTTTCTATTATGTATTTACCATACTCCCTTTTTAATTGATCAAACCCTTTCGTACCAACAGTTATTATTTTGAGATTTTTATTTTCTTTAAGATTTTTTTCAAAATGAACTTTCGCTAATTTACATACATTAGAATTAAATCCTCCACATAACCCTCTGTCTGCAGTCATTATTACGCACAAATGAGTCTCATCTTTACCAGTTCCAATTAAAAGTTTTGGTGCGTTATCAGTGTTGCTCATAGATGTGGTTAGATTTAATATAATATCGTTCATTTTTCGACTAAAAGGTCTTCCTTTTTCGGCACTTTCCTGTGCCTTTCTTAATTTTGCAGCAGCTACCATTTTCATAGCCTTAGTTATTTTTTGTGTCGATTTTACACTTGAAATTCTTTTTCTTAAATCATCTAAACTAGGCATTGTTCATGCTCTCCTTATATTCTTTGATAATTTCGATAAGTTTTTGTTCTACATCATCTTCTAATTTTCCAGTTGACTGAATTGTCTCAAGTATTTCAGATTTCTCTGATTTTATTTTTTCAATTAATCCCTTTTCAAAATCTTTAATTTTCTCTAATGAGAGATTATCTAAAAAACCTTTGACCCCAGAAAAAACAGAAATAACTTGTTCAGCCATTGTTAAAGGGGAGTATTGATTCTGTTTCAAAATTTCAGTTAGTCTTGATCCTCTGTTCAAAAGTTTTTGTGTTGCTGCGTCAAGATCAGACCCAAATTGTGCAAAAGCGGCCATTTCTCTATATTGTGCTAATTCAAGTTTGATTGAACCAGCTACTTTTTTCATAGCTTTTGTTTGGGCGGCTGATCCAACTCTAGAGACTGATAGGCCTACATTTACAGCTGGTCTAACTCCTTGGTTAAAAAGTTCAGTTTCTAAAAATATTTGACCATCAGTAATTGATATTACATTTGTCGGAATATAAGCAGAAACATCTCCTGCTTGTGTCTCAATTATAGGCAACGCTGTGAGAGATCCTCCTCCATTTGCATCACTTAGTTTTGCTGCTCTCTCTAATAGTCTGCTGTGCAAGTAAAAAACGTCTCCGGGATATGCTTCCCTGCCAGGAGGTCTTCTTAATAAAAGTGACATTTGTCTATAGGCTACAGCTTGTTTTGATAAATCGTCATAAATAATCAGCGCGTGCATACCGTTGTCACGAAAATATTCTCCTATTGTACAGCCAGTATAAGGAGCTAAAAATTGCAACGGTGCAGAATCTGAGGCAGTAGCAGCTACCACTGTAGTATATTTCATAGCACCTGCGTCTTCTAAAGTTTTAACAATTTGGGCAACCGTTGATCTTTTTTGTCCAATTGCTACGTAAACACAATAAAGTTTTTTCTTTTCATCGTCTGACTCGTTGATTTGTTTTTGATTAATTATTGTATCAACAGCAACAGCTGTTTTTCCTGTTTGCCTGTCACCAATAATTAGCTCTCTTTGTCCTCTTCCTACAGGTATCAAACTATCAATTGCCTTTAAACCAGTTTGCATAGGCTCACTTACGGACTGTCTTGGTATTATACCTGGAGCTTTTACTTCAACTCTTTTTCTTTTAACCTTGTCACTTAATTTTGATTTACCATCAATAGGATTACCCAAGCCATCTACTACTCGTCCTAAAAGTTCTTTACCTACAGGGACATCAACAATTGATCCTGTTCTTTTTACGGTATCACCCTCTTTAATTTTTCTATCATCTCCAAAAATAACAACACCCACGTTATCACTTTCTAAATTTAACGCCATTCCTTTTGAGCCATCATCAAATTCTACCATTTCTCCTGCTTGCACATTGTCAAGCCCATAAACTCTAGCTATACCATCACCAACTGAAAGAATTTTTCCAACTTCAGATATTTCAGCTTTTTTTCCGAAATTTTTAATCTGTTCTTTTAATAACTTTGTAACTTCTGAGGGATTAATTGACATTTTTAGATTTCCAGCATTAAATTTTCATATTTTTTAAGTGAATTCTTGATTGAAGTATCAATCATCAAACTCCCAATTTGTATTTTTAAACCACCGATAAGATTTTCATCTACTGAGTAGTTCAAGCTTATATTTGAATTAAGGGTTTTTGATAAATCATCACTTAAATTTTTTAATTCTTCAGGACTTAATTTTTTTGATGAAATAAGAGTCGCATTCAATTCACCTTTGTTTTTTAAGTTAAGTTTGAGATAACTTGTTAATATTTTATTTAAAAAGAAAATTCTTCTCTTTACAACTAAAATGGATAAAAACTTTACAAAAGTAGGTGAAAAATCCATAAGTTCATTTAACTTATTTATAACTTGAAAATGTTCTTCAAAACTTCTCGTAGGATTAGTCACAAAGTTACCTAGGTCTTTATTTTTTTGATAAACCTCGCTAAGATCTTTCACATTTTTCTCTACTGTTTCTAACTCCGAGTTCTCTTTAGCCAATCCAAAAAGAGCCAGGGCATACCTATCCGAAGTTTCTGATGAAAAAGATTTATTTGAACTCAAGTTTTATCCTTTAGGTATTAGTTTTAAGAATTAATGAAGTTTCGTATCATAAGAAAATATTCTGTTCAAGATGCTTTGTTTGTCCCCTTTAACTGAAATTAATTGGATCAACATCAACTGTAAGTTTAATTTTTTTAGATATGCACAGATTTTGCAAAACTTTACTAAGTTTGTTCTGAATAAGGTCTTCATTTTTAGATCTAAGCAACAATCTAGTTCTGTACTTTTTCTTAATTTTAAATATAGGTGAGTTTACCGGACCCATAACATCAAAATCACATTGGGAAATAATTTTTTTTTTAATTTCTTGAGCTGCTCTAAAACTATCCGTATCTGAATCCGAAGAAACTATCAAAGCAATGAGTCGATTAAAAGGAGGAAGTTTATTTTTACGTCTTATTGCGAGTTCTTTTTTAAAAAATTTCTCTTGATTATTTTTTATTAAATTCTCTAAAGTTGAGTCTGAAGGATTTTCGGTTTGATAGATTATTAATGACTCATTTGAAAATCTACCAGCTCTGCCGCTAAGTTGATTGTATAGTTGAATATTTTTTTCTGTTGTCCTTAAATCATAACCTTTTCCTGAAAAATCAGCATCAACTACTACTACGCAATTTAATTTTGGGAAATTAAAACCTTTAGAAATCATTTGAGTTCCAACAATTATATTGATCTCATTATTTTCTATTTGTTTTAAAATATCTTTTGTTTCATCTGTTTTTTTTAAAAAATCACTAGAAAATATTTTTATAACTTTTTTCGGAAATATTTTTTTTAATTCATCGAAAATTTTCTCTACACCAGGACCGTACATATAAAAATCACACGAATTTTTTTCTTTACATTTTTTTTCTACATTTGTTTTAAGGCCGCAATAATGGCAAATAAGTTTATTAATACTCTTGTGGTAAGTCAGATAAATTGAGCATCTAGGACAAGAGTGTTTATATCCACATTTTCTACAAATTAGAAAAGGTGCATATCCTCTTCTGTTTAAAAAAAATAAAACTTGTTCTTTTTTATCTAAAAATTTTTTAACTAACTCTATTGTTTCGTCAGCAATAAATATATTTTTTTTTTTTATTAGATAAATTGATATTCACAACTTTTGTTTTTGGTAGAGGAAAGTTTTTAAATCTTGTCTTAATTTGAGTATGATTATATTTTTTATTATTAATATGATTAAATGTCTCTAAAGATGGAATGGATGAAACTAAATAAATAGGAACGTTTTCAAACGAAGCACGAGATATTGCCATGTCTCTTGCGTTATAAATAAGACCCTCATCTTGTTTGTATGAAGTGTCATTTTCTTCATCTACTATTATTAAACCGAGTTTTTTAAAAGGCAAAAATAATGAAGATCTAGCGCCAATTACCAAACTAATTTTATTTTTAATTACATTTTGCCAAATTATACTTTTTTGTTTTTGTGATATTTTTGAATGCCATATTGCTGGATTAAATCCAAAAAATTCTTTAAATCTTGCTTCAAACTGTTTTGTTAAAAAAATTTCTGGTAATAATATTAGTGCCTGCTCTTTTTTATTAATAATTTCTTTAATTTTTTCAAAGTAAACTATAGTTTTACCTGAGCCAGTTACCCCTTGTAAAACAGAAACTTTAAATTTTTTATCAAATTTTTTTAGTTCCAAAAGGGATTTTTTTTGTTCAGGATTTAAATAAAAATTTCTTTTAGCTTGAAAAATATTTTTAGTTTTTTCGTCTTGCTTGTTTAATATGTTTTTCTTATTTCCAAGACACATTTTTAATACCATTCCTCTTGGGGCTAAATTATATAATGAAAACCAATTGATAAATTTGATGAGTTTAAGATTTATTGAATAGTTTCCGATTTTATTTTCTATTTTCTTTAAGGCTATTTTTTTTGACGTAGTTTGTAATTTATCCCAAACAACTCCTATTTCTGTTTTCTTACCGAATGGTACGGTTACAATTTCTCCAGTTTCTAATCTTTGAATTGCACCTGACTCATAAGTAAAAGGGTGGTTAAAAATTTTAGGGATTAGAACTGGAACTTTCATAAGTTCAATTGTAATTAAAAAAAAATTAATTAAAAATGAATTGGTCTTTTATCAACAGATAAGGCTGCTTCTTTAATCGCTTCAGTATAAGTGGGGTGAGCATGACAAGTTCTAGCAATATCCTCTGCGCTAGCTCCAAATTCCATTGCTATTGTCATTTCTGCAATCATGTCTCCACTATGAGGTCCAATTATATGTACTCCAAGGACTTTGTCTGTTTTCGACTCTGCTAAAATTTTTACAAATCCGTCAGTTTCATTATTAACTTTCGCTCTTGAATTGGCTATAAAAGGAAATTTTCCAACCTTATAATCAATTTTATTTTTCTTTAATTCTTCTTCTGTTTTTCCTACATATGCAACTTCGGGTGAAGTGTAAATTACCCCAGGAATAGTGTCATAATTAACGTGCCCAGCCTGACCAGCTAAAATCTCTGCTACAGCAATCCCTTCTTCTTCGGCTTTATGCGCTAACATTGGGCCTTTTATAACATCTCCAATTGCATAAATATTTTCTGTAGAAGTTTGAAATTTTTTATCTACTTCTATTCTACCTTTGGTATCCCTCTTGATACCTATTTTAGATAAATTAAGTCCCTCCGTGTAAGCTTTTCTTCCAACTGACACTAAAACTTTTTCGCTTTCAATAGTTTCTTTTTTTGAATTAGAATTATCTACTATTTCAACTAGAACACTATTGCTTTTAGATTTTGTTGAAGTAACTTTTGAATTTAATCTAAATTTAAATCCTTGTTTCATAAGAATTTTTTTAAACTCATTAGAAATTTCTTTATCCATTCCTGGAGTTATATGATCCAAGTATTCAACAACAGTAACTTCTGTACCAAGTCTCGACCATACTGATCCCATTTCTAATCCGATATAGCCCCCTCCTACTATCAATAAGGTTTTTGGAACTTTACTTAGCGATAATGCGCCGGTTGATGAAATAATATTTTTTTCATCTATTTTTATACCAGGTATTGATGTTGGGGTTGATCCCGTAGCTATAACTATATTTTTAGCATTATAGTTTTTTTTAACATTTTTATCGTCGTAAACTACAACATTGTTTTTAGAAAATAATACCCCTTTGCCTCTGATATATGTTACTTTATTTTTTTTGAATAAAAATTCTACTCCTTTTGTGAGAACTTGTATGGATTTCTCTTTACTTAGCATCATCTTTTTAAGATTTAACTTTATGCCTCCAGTTTCAATCCCAAGATTATCAAATTCCTTGCTTGCCATACTGTAATTCTTAGATAAATTTAATAAGCTTTTTGATGGTATACATCCTACATTCAGACAAGTCCCACCGAGAGAACCTCTTGACTCAACGCAAGCTGTTTTTAATCCCAACTGAGCAGCTCGAATGGCACAAACGTAACCTCCGGGTCCACCTCCAACAACTATAACATCAAAATTATTTTCCATTTAGTTTATAAGTTAAGAAAAAGTCTCTTAGGCTGTTCTAAGCAATCTTTAATCGTTTTTAAAAATGATACTGCTTCTTTTCCATCAATAATTCGGTGATCATAAGATAAAGCCAAATACATCATAGGTCTAATACTTATATTTCCATTTATAACGACTGGTCTCTCTATAATATTATGCATACCTAAAACTGCTGATTGAGGTGGATTCAATATTGGTGTAGATAACATTGATCCGTATATTCCGCCATTGGTAATTGTAAAAGTTCCACCTTGAAGATCTTCAATTGTAATTTTTCCTTCCCTAGCCTTTTGACTTAAGTTTGAAATATTTTTTTCAATTTCCGCAAATGACATCTCATCACTATTTCTTAAAACTGGAACAACTAATCCTCTATCTGTGCCCACTGCTATGCTAATGTTATAATAGTTTTTGTATACTATTTCATCCTGCTGAATTTCAGCGTTAACTGCTGGAAAATTTTTTAGTCCTATTACGCAAGACTTTACAAAAAAAGACATAAATCCTAATTTCACACCATATTTACTCTGAAAGTCTTCCTTGTAATTATTTTTCATGTTCACTACTTCTTGCATATCCACTTCATTAAAAGTAGTTAACATAGCAGCATTATCTTGAGCTTCTTTTAATCTTTTGGCTATAGTCATTCGCAATCTAGTCATTTTTACTCTTTCTTCAGGTCCATGAGTGGACTTGCGCTCTGAGGCTTTTGGTTTTGCGCCCATTAAACTCATAAGATCTTCTTTTAAAATAACACCATTCTTACCTGTACCTGAAACCTGTTCTAAATCTATTTTAGACTCTTCTGCCATTTTTCTTGCAGCAGGAGATAAAATTTTTTTGTTGTCAGGTTTTTTTAATTCATTGTGAACATTATTAAGAACAAGAGGTTCCTCAGCAATTCCTTTCTCACTAATGTTATCCTCCATCTCTTCTAAAACTAGAGGCTGACTATATTCTAAATTTCTAGAAACTTTTTCATCCTTTAGTACAAACGGTTCTGCTTTTGCTTTAATATTTTTTTCTTTAATATTTTCTTTCTTAGGAGGGGGTGAATAAGTTTTTTCTTCTTTTAAATTAATATTTTCATTTTTTTTAGATGAGCCAACTGATCCTAAAATTGCACCAACATTAACCGTTTCACCTTCTTTCACTGAAATATTTTCTAATACTCCGTTGGAGGGTGAAGGAACTTCAACGTTTACTTTATCTGTCTCTAATTCAACTAATGGTTCATCAGATACAACTTTGTCTCCTTGGTTTTTTAACCATTTAGAAACAGTAGCTTCTGTTACTGATTCGCCTAAAGTTGGAACTAATATTTTATCTGACATTAATCTAGCTTACCAACTACCTTTTCTAATATTTCTTTTTGTTGTGCAAGATGTTTATTTAAATTTCCAGTCGCAGTTGAAGAAGACGGTTTTCTGCCTATATAATTCACTTTTTCATCTCTTCTTTTAATAATTTCGAGGGTTCTGTCTATATAATTTCTCATTGTATTCCATGCGCCCATATTTTTCGGCTCTTCTTGACACCAAATGAAACTTGCATTTTTGTATTTTTTTATAGCTTTGGCTAAAGTTTTAGCTGGAAATGGATAAAGTTGTTCAATTCTTACAAACACAACCTTATCATTTTTTGCTTTTTCTCTTGCCTCAAGTAAATCAAAATAGATTTTTCCAGAGCAAATAACTACCTTTTCAATTTTTGTCTCTTTTTTTAATTTAATTAAGCTGCTATTTTTTTCGTACGAATGATCTTCTAAAATTCTATGAAATGTGTTCTTTTTGGTAAAATCATCTAAGTATGAAATACATTTTTTATGACGTAAAAGAGACTTTGGAGTCATTACTATTAGTGGTTTCCTAAAATCTCGGTGCATTTGTCTTCTTAATACATGGAAATAGTTAGCTGGGGTAGTACAGTTAACAACTTGAATATTTTCACCGGCACACATTTGTAAAAATCTTTCCAACCTTGCGGATGAGTGCTCGGGTCCTTGGCCTTCGTATCCGTGTGGTAATAACATTACAAGTCCACTTGCTCTTCCCCATTTAAATTCACTTGAAGTTATAAACTGATCTATTATTACCTGGGCGCCATTAGCAAAATCTCCAAATTGAGCCTCCCAAAGAACTAGGGCTTTTGGTTCAGACAATGAATAACCATACTCAAAACCTAAAACAGCTAATTCTGATAAAAGACTATCAATTATTTCAAATTTTTTTTGTTTTTTTGAAATATTATTTAACGGTATATATCTTTTATGATCATCTTGATTTCTCAAAACAGAATGTCTTTGACTAAAAGTTCCTCTACCTGAGTCTTGTCCTGAAAGACGAACCGGAAATCCTTCTTCAAGAAGAGTGGCAAAAGCTAAAGTTTCAGCAGTAGACCAATCCAAAGGTGCATTTTCAGAAAACATTTTATATTTGTTATCGAATATTTTTCTTAAAGTTTTGTGAATGTTAAAATTATTTGGTATTGAAGTTATTTTTTTACCAATTTGAATTATGTCTTTTTTATCAACCCCGCTCACTCCTCTTTTATCCTTACCTGGCTCAGGTTTAAATCTAGACCAAACTCCTTCATACCAAGTAAGATCAGATTTGTAGTTTTTAGATAATTCGAACTCCTTCTCTAAAAACTTTTTAAAATCATTTTTTTTTTGTGTAATTTCATTACTAGAGTGAAGACTTTCACTGACTATTTTTTTTCCATAAATATCAAGAGTAGTTGGTTGTTTTTTTATTTTTTTGTACATTAAAGGTTGAGTAAAAGATGGTTCATCACCTTCGTTATGACCAAATCTTCTATAGCAAACCATGTCTATAACAACGTCTCTATTAAATTTTTGTCTAAACTCAGTAGCAATTTTTGCACAATGAACAACTGCCTCTGGATCATCACCATTAACATGAAATATTGGAGCTTGAGCTAGTTTAGCCACATCTGACGGGTAGGGCGAAGAGCGTGCAAATCTTGGTGCAGTAGTAAAACCTATTTGGTTGTTGACAATGATGTGAATGGTGCCTCCTATATTGTGTCCTGGTAGACCCGACATTGCAAAACATTCAGCCACAACGCCTTGTCCGGCAAAAGCTGCGTCTCCGTGAAGAAGAACGGGAATAACTTTTTTTCTCTGACGATCATTATGAAAAAACTGTTTTGCTCTAGCTTGACCCAAAACAACAGGGTTTACTGCTTCTAGATGCGAAGGGTTATCTGTTAAGCTTATATGAACTAAATTTTTATCAAATTCTCTGTTAGATGAAGCTCCTAGGTGATATTTAACATCTCCTTCGAAATCTTTTTTTGACAGAACACTTTTTCCAAAAAATTCACTAAATATAGCTTTGAATGGTTTTCTTAAAACATTTGCTAAAACATTTAGCCTACCCCTGTGTGGCATACCAATTTTAATTTCTTTAGCACCTAAATTACCTCCTCTTTTAATAATTTGTTCTAAAGCGGGAATTAAAGACTCACCTCCGTCCAAACCAAATCTTTTGGTACCAATAAATTTGATGTGCAAAAATTTTTCAAAGCCTTCAGCCTCGATAATCTTATTTAATATTGCTCTTTTCCCGTTTTCCGTAAATTTTACGCCTTTTTCCTCGCCTTCAACCCTATCTCTGATCCATGCTTTTTCGTCCGGATCGCTCATGTGCATATACTCATAACCTATAGTTGAACAATATGTTTTTTTTAATAAATTTAAAATTTCTCTTAGGGTGGCTTTTTGATAACCAAGGACACCATCTAAAGATATTTTTCTGTCGTAGTCTTGGGTTTTAAATCCGTAAGTTTCAGGTTTTAATTCTGGATGTTCATTCTTTTTTTGAATTCCTAGAGGATCAAGATTTGCAATCAAATGACCTCTAATACGAAAAGCTCTTACTAACATGATTGCTCTAATCGAGTCTTTAGCATTTCTGTCAGCTAGATCTGTGTCATTATCCAAATCTTTTTCTTCTTGAGGACTTTTTATAATATTTTCTATTTCAATCTTTTTTTTTTTGTTTGGGGACCAACTAGGACCAGTTAGGTCCTTTGATATAATTTCTTTATTTTCATTTAATCCATCAAAAAAAAGTCTCCAATCCTCGGGTAGTTTGCTAGGATTTGATAAATAATCTAAATAAAATTCTTCAATAAATGAAGTATTGCTACCTTGTAGAAATGAAGTTTTTTTGTAGGTGTTATTATCTTTAAAAGACGACATTTTAATTTATTTTAACACAAATTTTAGAAAATCAACCATTTAGTTTTTCAAAAAGTGTTTTACCTATATCACCGGGTGATTTTGAAATCGTTATACCAACGGATTTCATCATTTCTATCTTGTCTTCTGCGCCTCCTTTACCTCCTGATATTATGGCGCCCGCATGCCCCATTCTCCTTCCTTTAGGAGCAGTCAAGCCTGCAATAAATCCTACAATAGGTTTTTTTATTTTTGATCTTTTAATAAACTCACACGCTTCTTCTTCTGCTGAACCACCTATTTCACCGATCATTATTATAGATTCAGTATCTTTGTCATTTAGAAATAATTCTAAACAATCAATGAAATTTGTTCCATTAATTGGGTCACCTCCTATACCTACACATGTAGATTGACCCATTCCATTATTTGTTGTTTGAGCTACAGCTTCATATGTAAGAGTTCCAGATCTAGATATTATTCCAACTGAGCCCTTTTTGTGAATATTTCCTGGCATAATTCCAATTTTGCATTCTTCAGGAGTTATAATTCCAGGACAATTAGGTCCTATCAATCTACTTTTGCTATTTAAAAGTTTTTTTTTAACTTTTAGCATGTCTATAATTGGTATCCCTTCGGTTATACAAACTATTAACTCCATTTTAGCATCGATTGCTTCAATTATAGCTTCCGCGGCAAATTTAGCTGGAACATAAATCATTGTTGCTTGCGCTTCCGTTTTTTGTTTTGCTTCCATAACAGTATTAAATACTGGCAGATTTAGGTGCGTTTGACCTCCTTTTTTTGGAGTAACTCCTCCCACAATTTTAGTTTTGTATTTTATAGCTTGTTCAGAGTGAAAGGTTCCGTGTGCTCCAGTAAAACCCTGACAAATAACTTTCGTATTTTTATTAACCAAAATAGACATTTATTTTATAGCTTTAACAATTTTTTGTGCTGCATCATTTAAATCGTTAGCAGGTACAATTTTTAATCCTGACTCTTTTAAAATTTTATTTCCTTCTTCAAAGTTTGTTCCAGCTAACCTTACTACTAGTGGCACTGTTAAATTTGTTTCCTTCGCTGCTTCCACTAGACCTTGAGCTAAAACATCACATCTCATTATTCCACCAAAAATATTTATTAATATTCCTTTTATATTTTTATCTGATAAAATTAATTTAAAGGCTGCAGATACTTTTTCTTTTGATGCGCCTCCTCCAACGTCTAAAAAGTTTGCAGGTTCTTCGCCATAAAGTTTTATTATATCCATAGTTGCCATAGCTAAGCCAGCGCCATTAACCATACAACCAATAGATCCATCAAGCTTAATATAGGATAAATCAAATTTGCTAGCTTCAATTTCTGTTGGATCTTCTTCATTTAAATCTCTCAATTTTGAGATTTCAGGTCTTCTAAAAACTGCATTATCATCAAAATTCATTTTTGCATCTAAACAAATTAAGTTATTTTTTTTATTTATAATAAGTGGATTGATCTCAATTAACGTTGCATCTTTTTCAATTAAAATTTTATATAGTGCTTGAATAATTTTTTTTGCTTCTTTTTCCTGATCAATCGTAAAATTAAAGTTCTTTGTAATTTTTAAAATATCTTTTTCATTTATTTCATTATTTAGTTCAACTAAAGAAGTGGAAATTTTTTTTGGATATTTTATAGCAATTGCTTCTATATCTGTGCCTCCTTCAGTACTACTTATAAATGCAATTTTTGAACTTGCTCTATCTACTAAACATGAAAGATAAAACTCTTCTTTAATCTCCGATGCTTCCTCAATATATAATCTTTTTACTTGACGGCCTTCGGGACCTGTCTGGTGTGTTACTAGTTTCTTATTTAACATCAATTTAGCTTCGTTTAACAAATTCTTTCTATTTTCAATTAATTTAACTCCACCAGCTTTGCCTCTACCTCCAGCATGTATCTGGGCTTTTAAAACTAGTGTTTTTGCATCAATTTTTCTAAGCTTATCTTCTAGGTTGTTTAAATCTGTTACAGCTATTCCCCTTGGAACTGGCGCGCCATATTCTTTTAAAATCTCTTTTGCCTGGTGTTCGTGAATATTCATTATTTATTTATCAAATTTTATATAGTTTTTTATACAATCTCGCATTATTAATTTAATTGAATATGTGTTTTAAAAATAATAGTAATTTTGAATATTAGTAATATAATCTTATTTTGCCTAAATATATTAAAAATATAACTTTTATAATAGCTTTTGCTCTATTTTCCTTATTTCTTTTTTTTGGAATTTTTACATTTAAAGATTATGGCATATCAATCGATGAGGAATTCCACAGACTGAGTGGATTTTACTGGTTAGAATATGTTTTAAAAACTTTTGGTTTTGAAGAATTTAAAGAAGTAGTAAATCTTAAAACGGGTTATTCAGGTTTTACAGTACCTCATCCTGAGAACCACCCATATTATGGTATTGTTTTTGATTTACCTTTAGCATTAACAGAAGTTATTTTTGAAATAAAAGACCCAAGAGACTACTTTTATCTCAGACATATACTAAATTTTTTGATTTTCTTTATAAGTTCTATTTATTTTTTTAAATTAATATTAAATCGATTCAAAAATTATGACTTAGCATTAATAGGAACTTTATTTTATGTTTTATCTCCAAGAATTTATGGACATAGTTTTTTTAACAATAAAGATATAATTTTTCTCTCAATTTGTTCTATAGCTTTATATTATTGCTTTGTTGCAATAGATAAATCTAATTACAAAAATTTAATAATATTCGCTTTTTTTTCTGCATTATCAACCGCTAGTAGGATTTTAGGAATTTTTTTTCCCATTTCATTTATAATGTTGATTCTTCTTGATTCTAATCAGAAAAAAATTGAAGTCATAAAACCTTTAGTAATTTTTGTAATACTATATTGTTTGTTTACATTTCTTTTGTGGCCTGCAATTTGGGAAGATACTCTTAATAATTTAGTGTTAGCTTTTAAGTATTTTTCAGATGCACCACTAGGAATAAAAACTTTTTTTAATGGAGAATACCTGAGTGTTAAATTTCTACCAATGCACTACACGTTAACATGGATTATTATCACAACACCAGTTTTATATTTAATTTTATTTTTATTTGGTTACACCACAAAGTTTAAAAGGACCTTACTTAAATTTTTCAAAATTGAAAAAAATTCAAATAGAAATGATTTATGGTCTAGTATAAGTGAAAAAAAAGATTTTTTTGTTTTTTTTAATTTGACTGGATTCTTATTTTATCTAACATTTTCAGGTGTTTTACTTTATACCGGTTGGAGGCAAACTTTTTTTTTAAATATTTTTATAATATACTTTGCAGTTTATGGTTCTTATTTGATACTTATTAAAATAAAAAAAGATAAAAAAAAATTTTTTTACTTACTTATAAGCACCTATCTTTTTTTTATTATTTACCAAATTTCATATTACCATCCTTATCAAAACACATATTTCAATACTATAGGTAACAAAATATTTAGTAATAAATTTGAAGCTGATTATTGGGGATTAACTGGGAAAAAAGCTTTGGATGAGATTATTAAAAAAGAGGAAAAGAGTAAAAAAAATATTAAAATTAGTGTCGCTGCGTGGTACCCTTTGGAAAGAAGTTCGGCTCTGTTAAGCAAAAATGATAGAGAAAAATTACTTTTTGTAGGCCAAAATTACCAGGAATCTGATTATCTTTTCACAAACTTCATAAGTGAGGTTGATAAAAATTTCAACAATAAATATGATATTCCCAGTAATTTTAAAAAAATAGAGAGTTTTGAATTACATTCTTATAATATTTATGAAATATATAAAAAAAGCGAGTTTAAATGAAATTATTTTTTTATAAAACAATTATTATTTGTGTATGTTTATTTGTACTTTTCCAAATTACTATCGGGATGCAAATTAATAGGTTAGAAAGCGAAATTAATAAACTTAGTTCTAAAGAAAATATAGAACATATAAAAAACAAAATTAGATCTGAAATGAATGTTGCTATAAAAAAAGATCGATATCTAACTCAAGAAGATGCGGCTCTTATTAGATCTTTCATAAATAAGATACAAAAAGAAATTAAAAACTAAATTTTATAAAAAACTAAAATTTTATTTATTAAATAATCAATATACTTTTTACCAATTTTTTTATGATTTGGAAAACAAATCAATTCTTGATCGTAACGATTCGCATTTCTACATTTAATATTTTTTTTTGAAAATATTTTTTCACAATTTTTGTAATAATAAACTCTAGCTTCTATTCCATTTTCAAGCAGGTATTTGTTTAGATCAGCTCTTCTATTAACTAAAACAGGGAAATCGATGAAGTTTTGAAAATCAAAATCTTTGATTTTAATAACCCTTATATTCTTTGAGTCTAGACTTGAAAATTTTTTATAATAATAAATGTTATTTTGTTTTCGAAGCTTTTGGTTTTCTAAACGTTTTTTAAGATTTATTAGTTGTAAATAAATTAACGATCTTGAAAAATTTGTTAATTTAGTGAAGTAAAAATTAGGAAATTTAATCTTTTTAAATTTTAGTGAAGGATAAAAAAGCATTAAAAGAAAATTAATACGAGATAAATGTGCAGCTCTAATTATATAAAAAAAAATATTTTTATACAAAAACTTTACGGATAATAATTTTAATACAAAAAATATAAAGGATTGTTTTAACAAAAGATATCTAGGAAAATTATTATATTGGTTTATTTCATTTGATGCAAAATTATAAAAATTTTTATTATTCGTTGCTACTGCACCTCCATAGAGAGCTGATATATTTTTCATAATATTAAAACTATAAATTGAAAAATCACCTAGACTTCCACTATATTTCTTTTTACCTTTTTTTTTCGAAAAATTATCAAAATAAATGGCGTTATCCTCTATTAAAAAAATTTTTTTTTTCTCACATAGTTTTTTTACTTGTAGACCTTGATCGTAATTGTTGAACATATTTGTTAAAAGTATCGAAGATGTTTTGGATGTAATTTTTTTTTTTAATTCATTTATGTCAAAGAAACCATTTTCATAGTTCAGGTCGCAGTAAATTACTTTAAAATTTAAGTTAATAGCAATGTTAACCATTTCTGGTAGATTGTATGCACATACAATAATTTCATTCTTTTTCCTATAAAATTTCTTTAAATAATCTAATATTAATAAGAACGAAACTCTACACTGACTCGTTAATAAAATAAGTTTTTTATTATTTGTTTTTTTAAGTATTCTTTTTATGATTTTTTCATTCTTAAAACTATTTTGGTGAAAAAAAGTTTTAAAAAAATTTGTTATCGATAAATAAAGATTTATTCTAAAAATTTTCATTTATTTATTTTCTTGGCTATTCTTCTCGCATTGGCCATAATCACACCTAATGGATATTTATTGACTTTAAAATCAAAAACTGAGCCGTCAATAACATAAATATTTTTATATCCTTTTAGTTGGCAATTTTGGTTTATAGAAAGTTTCTTTTTTTTATTATTCGTTAAAGTACCAAAATAATGAAAATCATTTCCATACCCAGGGAAAAAGTTTTTAGAGAGTGGTAAAATCATTTTTTCATTACGCAAGATGTTAAAAATTTTTTTATGTATTTTTTTTAAAACATCTGTTGTATTTTTAGGTTTCGAATAAATGTTAATCTTATCATTAGTCTGCATTTTCATAAATAAATTACTATGGTTTGAGTCTAACAAAATATTTGAAAATATAATAAAATTTTTAAAAAGGCTAAGTATTATTTTAAATGGAATTAAATATTTTTTTAATTTTGTTGCGGACTCAATGATTGTTTTATTTCCAGATCTAAAATCAACAACAAAAGAATTACTTTTTTTTTTACTTCTTAGATGTAGTTGTGAGCTTGCAGATGTAAAAATATTTTTTATTTTAAATTTTGAAAAAAAAACAGAAACCAATCTTGGATGATGTTTTATACGCACTTCTTCTTTAATTTTAAGAAATTCCATTAATAATTTTGTAGTAGCCAGCGTGCCACAGCCGAGAATTACCTTTTTTGCATAAAAAGTTTTTAATTCACTTTGATTTCTACATTTTAAAATGACACCATTATTTTCGTAAATTATTCTTTCTACAAAATAATTGTGAATTTTAATTTTTCTTTTTTTAAGAAATTTTTCATAGTAATTTTTTGGAATGAGTTTTGTATTGTTTGAATAAGCCAACATGGGTTTTATAGTGACCAAATCTTTAAATTTTTTCTTTAAAAGCTTTTCAAAAAAAGAGTCCACTTTGTAATCGTTTTCATATTTTCTTTTTTTGTGTGAAAAACTTCCTAGTAATTTAAATTTTTTTAAAATTTCAAAAAATGAATTTATTATCTCATTTTTGCTTTTTTTATTATAACCGATAAGATCATCTATAAAATTTTGATCCATTTGACAGCCCCAATAATTTGATAACCCACCAAATTCTAAAGAGCCTAAGACTTTTGCATTTTTATCTACTGAAATTTTGTTAAAATGGAAATAATGATTAATTTTATCCATGTAACTATAAATTTGATGTGGCAAATCATTGTATATATGTTTGTTTGGAAAAAATTCTTCTTTATTTAAAAATTCAAAATCTGGAGATATTAAATCAATAGAATCGTTTTTTTCCAAAAATTTATCTACAAAAGATAAACTTGATAATCCACTTCCTATAACAACAGTTTTTAAATTCATAAATAAATTATTATTTCTAAACCATGATTTCTGCACTATAATCTTAAAACAATGTATAACTTAAACAAAATACCAACTACAGATTATAATGATTTTTTTCAAAAAGTTTATTTTATTTCAATAATAAAAAACATTATAAAGATTGCAGATTTAGATGATACAAAAAAAACAATATTAGATTTTGGATGTGGTCAAAAAATTTTAAGTAAAACTCTGAAGAATGTGAAGGTGCTTAACTATGATATAAAAGAAGAGTTTTCTGACTTAAAAAGCTACAAAAATCTTAAATTTGATATAATTGTTTTTAATCATGTGCTTATGTATATGAGACCAGAGGAGATTAGCAATTTATTGGATGAATTGAGAGAGATGAATCCTAATTCAAAAATCATAGTTGGTTTAGGCAAACAAAACATTTTAAGTAAGATTGGAAAATTTTTAACTGGGAATCGTAAAGCACATGAAAATACAATGTCAACGTATAAAGAACAGATAAATATTTTACTAAAAAAAACAACTTTCTTGAAAAAAAAATCAAATATTTTCTTTATGACAGATATATATTATACAAAGTTTTGAATGAAAAATTTTACAATTATCACTCCAACTTTTAATGACTGGAAATCTTTAAATAAATTAATTTTTGAAATTGATAAGAACCTTAAAAACTTAAGAGGAAATTTTTCAATTTTTGTGATTAATGACTGTTCAACCATTAAGCCTAATTTAAGTTTTAAAAAATTAAAAAATATAAAAAAAATAAAAATATTAAATCTATCAAGAAATTTAGGAAGCCAAAAAGCCATCTATACGGCTCTAGTTCATTTAAAGAATAAAATAGACAAATCAATAATTACTATCATAGACTCTGACGGGGAAGATGATCCAACTAAGATAACAAAAATGATAAAACTTTCTTTAGCAAATCCAAATTTAATTATTACTGCAAATAGATTAAAAAGAACTGAAATTTTTTTTTATAAAATTCTAAATTATTGTAGGTTAATCTTCACATTTATTTTAACGGGAAAATATATCGATTTTGGAAATTTTAGTAGTTTTAATGGTAAATTATTAAATAAAATTTTAATTAATAGAAATCTAGGTCTCGCTTATTCAGCTGGTATACTTAAAAATTATAAGGGTATTAAAAAATGTTATCTTAGAAAAAGAAAGAGGTATTATGGAGACTCAAAAGTGAGTTTGTTTTTTTTAATTAAACATTCTTTAAATATTATCTCAGTTTTTTTACCACAGGTTTTTCTTAGATCAATTTTATTTATAATTTTAATTTTTGGCATAGGTCTAAATATACAAATAAACATAATTTTATCTTTATTACTAATATTTTTAAATCTTAGTCTTTTAATTATTAATTTAAATAATAATTTTCTTTTTAAAAAATCAAAAATTATAAAAAACGTATTAAACTTTAAAACTTAAATTTTACAATCTGTTAGATTAATCTTAAAAGAAATTTTATTGATTTTCTGAAACTTTATACAATTTTTGTCATCGATTATATTAGTGATATATTCTTTTTTTCCACTTCCTATAATATAAACTATTTCAATTCGATCTTTTTTTATGCGTTTTAAAAAAAACTTTTTGTAATCTTCAAAGTAATCACTGTTCTGAGGTGGGACACTTCTAACGTCATACCACTTACTAGGAGACAAATATAAGTTACCAGTCAGGCTATTAAAAAATTGATAATCAGTTATTACGAACTTTCTTTTACTATCATTAATAATTAAATTTTTCATTTCAATCAAAATTGCCATTTCTTTTTTTGGATCATTAAATTCTGAGTTTAACCATTTTAATCCACTAAAACTTTCATCCAACATATTGCCATTAACAGCCTTGTTGAAATCTGTTGTTTCAAGTTCAATAAATTTTTTAAGATGATTAAATCTTACATGGTACTTTGTTGTAGAAAAAATAAATGCTCCGACTAGGAGATAAATTAAGTAATTTTTATTATAAAACTTAATTAAAAAAATATGAGAAAGTGCTGAAAAAAAAGGGATCAAAAAAAAGATAAAAATCTGATTCTTAGTTGTCAATTGAGAGTAGATGAAAATAAATGTGGCACTTAAATTTAAAACAGCAAATAAAAAAAATTTTTTCTTAATTATTCCTTTTTTTAAACTAAATATTGTAATAAATAACAAAGGGAGTATTGATAAATATAAAAACTTGAATTGGCCTATTATATTTTTAAAATCAAAACCAATATTAAAAACACGATCTTTACCAAGGCTGAAAGGATACATTAAATATTGAATTAAAAAATCATCTATGGATATTCCATTAAAAAGAAAAAAAAGATAAACAAAACACACACATAAAATCAGGCCTGTAAAAAAATATGTAAGATAACTAAGTCTTTTTTCTTTAAGATAATAAAAATCAGTAAATAAAAAAAATATAATTAGAATAAAAAAATATGCCGAAGGTATTTGTTTAGAAAAAAAAGATAAAACCAAAAAAACTGAGCTTAAAAGATAATAAAAATTTTTTTCATATAAAATCCCTAATGACAAAAAACATACTGATATAAGTGTAAAAATGACAGCATGGTGGTCAACAAACGGAGTTCCAATGTTGGGGTAAGCTAATATTGATATTCCAAGTGAATATATAAAAGAGAAAAAATAATTAAGTCCAATTTTTTTAAAGAAATAAAAACAAAATAAAGTTATCAAAACATTTATCAATGTTCCGTGTAAAACATAACTAAACCAACTCACATCAAATAAAAAAAATAAGGAGGATTGTAAATAATCTAGTAAAGGACCTGTTATTGACCAGTAATCTTTAAAAGGGTGATAACCGTTTAGAACATTAAAACCAGCATCAAATATTAAAAAACTATCGATAGGCAGTATACCCCTGTAACCATAATAAAAATTGAAAAATAAAGAACTTATAAGTAGTAAAATAAAATAGATTTTATTTTGATTATGGTAAAAAATTTTCAATTTATTCTAACTCTGGGTCAATTTTTTTAGCAGCATCAAAAAGTTCTTTTACTGCGCTAATAGATTTATCAAACTGATTTTTCTCATTTTCTGATAAATTTATTTGCACAACTTTTTCAACACCATTCTTCCCAATAATAACTGGAACACCCGCATAAATATCTTTTGCGCCATATTCGTTTTCTAGAAAAGCTGCACAAGGTAGTTCTTTTTTTAAATCTTTCAAATAACTCTCCAGCATCTGAACTCCGGAGGCAGCTGGAGCATAATAGGCTGACCCTTTTTCTAAATATTTAACAATTTCAGCTCCACCTTTTCTAGTTCGATCAACAATTTTTTCGATATTATCTTTAGTAATTTTTCCTGACTTAATAAAATTTTCGATTGGCTCTCCTCTAATTTTAGTATGGTTTAACATTGGAACCATTGTATCTCCATGGCCACCTAAAACTAAGGTTTCAACATCTCCAATTGGAACCTTTAATTCTTTAGATAAAAAATATTTAAATCTAGAAGAATCAAGTATACCCGCCATACCCACAACTTTGTTTTTTGGAAATTTTGAATACCTTTGAAGGGCCATAACTATTACGTCTAGGGGGTTTGTGATACAAATCACAAAAGCATTAGGAGATGTGCTTTTTATTCCCTCAGATACTTGTTTTATAATTTTTAAATTTATTCCAAGAAGATCATCTCTTGTCATTCCAGGTTTACGAGGTACACCAGCAGTGATTATGATTGCATCGGAGTTTTTAGTATCTTCATAATTATTTGTTCCACTAAGGTTTACATCAAAATTATCAATTGGTGATGATTGCGCTATATCTAATGCTTTACCTTTAGCTATTCCCTCCGCTACATCAAAAAGAACTATGTCACCTAATTTTTTTATTGCAATAAGATGGGCTAATGTCCCGCCAATCTGTCCTGCTCCTATTAAAGTAATTTTTTTTTTCATATCTTTATTTCATTGTAGGCATAACAAATTCTGCATCTGATTTAATACCCGATGGCCACCTTGAGGTTATGGTCTTCAATTTAGTATAAAATCTTACTCCTTCAGGACCATGTATATGTTGGTCACCAAATAACGATCTTTTCCATCCTCCAAAACTATGAAAAGCCATTGGAACAGGTATCGGTATATTAATACCTATCATTCCTATTTTGGCATTACTAGCAAAAGATCTACCAGTGTCTCCATCCCTTGTAAAAATACTTGCTCCATTTCCAAACTCGTGATCATTTACCAAAGCTAAAGCCTCGTTATAATCTTTTACTCGGACTATTGAAAGAACTGGTCCAAATATTTCTTCTTTATAAATTCTCATATTTTTTTCTACTTTATCAAACAAGCAGCCTCCCATAAAAAAACCTTTTTGATTTTTTGATATATTTACTTTTCTCCCATCAACAACTAATTTTGCACCCTCTTTAATACCAATTTCAACATAATTTAATACTTTCTCTAAGTGTTCTTTTGTAACTAACGGTCCCATCTCAGAATCTTTGTCTAAACCAGGTCCAATCTTTAAAGATTTTACCTTCTCAGATAATTTTTTTACTAATGGTTCTGCTATGTTGCCAACTGCTACAGCAACTGATTGGGCCATACATCTTTCTCCTGCTGATCCATATGCTGCTCCGATTAAACCATTTACTGCCTGATCTAAATCACAATCGGGCATTATAACACAATGATTTTTAGCTCCTCCGAGCGCTTGTACTCTTTTTTCATTTTTGGAACAATTTTCGTAAATATATTTTGCTATTGGAGTTGATCCGACAAAACTAACAGCAGATATATCTTTATTACTAATAATTGCATCAACCGACTCTTTGTCTCCATTCACAACATTAAATACGCCCTCGGGTAAACCTGCTTCGGTAAATAATTCTGCTAACTTTATTGAACAACTTGGATCTTTTTCTGAAGGTTTTAATACAAATGTGTTACCACATGCAATGGCAACGGGAAACATCCACATGGGTACCATTGCAGGGAAATTAAAAGGTGTTATGCCTGCACAGACGCCTAAAGGCTGTCTCATGGACCAACTGTCAACATCTGTTCCAACATTTTCCGTAAACTCTCCCTTTAATAGTTGCGGAATACCACAAGCAAATTCTACAACTTCCAAACCTCTTGTTAGAGAACCTTTTGCATCCTCATAAACTTTTCCATGTTCCGAAACAATAATTTTAGTCAACAAATCAGAATTTTTTTCAATGAGTTCTTTAAATTTAAAAAGAACTCTGGCCCTATACAAAGGTGTTTTTTGTGACCAAGTTATAAATGCTTTTTTAGCTACACTCACTGCATTATCAACGTCATGTTTATTTGCTAATTTAACTTCTGAGTTTTGAGATCCAGTAGCTGGATTAAATACTTTGCCTGTTCTTTTGGAGGTCCCTTTGTTTAATTTACCGTTAACGAAATGTTCGATTAAATTCATTTGGTAAATAATTAATTAAGCTTTTAACTCGTTGCAAGCATTTTTTTAATTAAACCAATTGCTTTTGCTGGATTTAGCCCTTTAGGACATGAGTTTGCGCAGTTCATTATTGTGTGACATCTATAAAGCTTAAATTCGTCTGCAACCTTTTTCAATCGCTCCTTTCGTTCTTCGTCTCTACTGTCACAAATCCATCTATAAGCTTGAAGAAGAACTGCTGGACCTAAGTACTTATCTCCATTCCACCAATAACTTGGACATGAAGTTGAGCAACAAGCACATAAAATACATTCATAATACCCGTCAAGTTTTGATCTATCTTTTTGCGATTGTAAAATTTCTTTTTTTTCAGTCTGAGTTTGTGATGTTTTTAACCACGGTTGAATTGATTCATATTGCTTATATAAAGTACTTAAATCTCCAACTAAATCTTTTATAACTTTTAAATGAGGTAGAGGATAAATATTTAAGTCTCCTTTAATATCTGTGTGAGACTTAATACATGACAAAGTGTTTACGCCATCAACATTCATAGCACATGACCCACATACTCCATGTGCGCAGGATCTTCTAAATGTAAGCGAAGAATCTATTTCATTTTTTATTTTGAATAAAATATCTAAAACTTTTGGTCCACAATTATTCATGTCTACCTCAAAAGTATCTACTCTCGGATTTTTATTCTCTTCAGGATTCCATCTATATACTTTAACTTTTTTTATATTTTTAGATCCAGTTTTATCTTTAAAATATTCACCTCTTAAAATTTTTGAATTTTCAGGTAAACTAAACTGTACCATTAATATACTCTTTCTTTTGGAGGAAAGTATTGGACATCGTTTGTTAAAGTTCTTGAATGAACATCTCTGTATTTAATTTCAGTTTCCTTGCCTTTTTGCCATGCTAAAGTATGTTTCATAAAATTTTTATCATCCCTCTTAGAAAAATCTTCCCTAGCATGAGCTCCTCTACTTTCTTTTCTGCTGTAAGCAGAATCAATAGTTGTTATTGCTTGTCGGATTAAGTTATCAAATTCTAAAGATTCAACCAAGTCAGTGTTAAAAAGTAGTGATTTATCTGAAATATTTATATCGCTTAAACCATCAAAAGGTTTTCTAATATCATTTTTTCCTTCTCTAAGTGTCTTCTCAGTTCTAAAAACAGCACACTTACTTTGCATAGTTTTTTGCATAGACAGTCTAAGTTCAGAAGTTTTGGAAGATCCTTTTGACATTCTAATTTGGTCAAAACGATTTAAACATTTTTCGGTTTCGCTCTCAGAAATTTCTTCATGTGGCTTTCCAGGAGTAACTAATTCTGCTGCTCTTTTTGCTGCTGCTCTTCCAAAAACTACTAAATCAATTAAAGAATTAGACCCCAATCTATTAGCTCCATGAACGGAAACACAAGCTGCTTCGCCGATGGCCATGAGGCCTTCAACGGTTTTTTCAGATCCATTTAAAGTTAATACTTCTGCTTTAAAGTTAGTTGGAATTCCTCCCATATTGTAATGTACTGTAGGAACTACTGGTATAGGATCTTTTGTAACGTCAACGCCAGAAAAAGTTTTTGCAGATTCTGCTATTCCGGGAAGTTTCTCTTCTATTACTTTTGGATCAAGATGATCTAAATGAAGATGAACATGATCTTTTTCTTTTCCAACACCTCTTCCCTCATTTATCTCAATCGCTATTGATCTGCTTACAACGTCTCTTGATGCTAGATCTTTTGCACTAGGAGCATATCTTTCCATAAATCTCTCATTTTTTGAATTTAAAAGAAAACCGCCCTCTCCTCTAACACCTTCGGATATTAAACATCCAACTCCATATATGCCTGTTGGGTGAAATTGTACGAACTCCATATCTTGTAAAGGTAAACCGGCTCTTAAAACCATTCCATTACCATCCCCAGTACAGGTATGTGCCGATGTTGCTGAATAATATATTTTACCATACCCGCCAGTTGCTATTATTGTAATGTGAGATCTAAATCTATGAATAGTACCATCATTAAGATTCCACGCTATCAATCCTTTACAAGCGCCATTTTTCATTATCAAATCTAAAGCAAAATATTCTATAAAAAATTCTGTGTTATGTTTTAAAGCTTGACCGTATAAAGTGTGAAGAATTGCGTGGCCAGTTCTATCTGCTGCTGCGCAGGTTCTTTGAACTGTTCCATTTCCATAATTTTTTGTCATGCCTCCAAATGGTCTTTGATAAATTTTGCCTTCTTTTGTTCTGCTAAAAGGTACTCCGTATTTTTCAAGTTCAATAACAGCTCTCGGTGCTTCCTTACACAAATATTCTATTGCATCTTGATCACCTAACCAATCTGATCCTTTTACTGTATCGTACATGTGCCATCTCCAATCGTCCTCACCCATATTACCTAGGGCAGCGGAGATTCCTCCTTGAGCAGCCGATGTGTGGCTTCTTGTTGGAAATACTTTAGATATGCAAGCTGTCTTGAGACCTGCTTCAGATAAACCTACTGCTGCCCTTAAGCCTGAGCCTCCAGCACCTAAAACAATTACATCATATTCGTGGTCTATAATCTTATAAGCTTTTTTCATTTTATATTTTGTATATAGAAATTATTGTAATCATTGGGATTATTATAGCAAACATATAAAGGATTCTGTTTGCGACATTTTTGATTTTTTCACTATTAAAATAATCCTCAAAAATTTCGCTTATTGTAAGAGAGTAAAAAAAGAAAGAAAAAACTAAAAAAACTGAAAAAAGTACCTTAGAAGGCTGTGATTTAAAAAAATTTACTACTTCATAATAATTATTATCAATAATTGAAACAAAGTTTATTATAAACCATAATATAAAAGGTATAAGAATAAATGAGCTTACTTTAATAAATAACCATTTTTTTGTTGACGTGTGCATTTAATTAAGTCCCTTTCCAAATAAATAAATGACAACTGCTAAAACAAAAGAAAAGATAACTGTTAGCACTCCTGTGATTTTTGATATCCTTAAACTAAAACCGTATCCTAAATCCCATACTAAATGTCTAATTTCATTTAATATATGAAAACTAAATGTCCAGCTAATTGTAATCACAAAAAATTTTCCTATTGAAGAATTAAAAAAAGATTCAATTATTCCATAATTGTTCTCTAGGAAAGTTAGAGAAATAACCCAAGTACAAATTAGAATTATAGCCAAAATATTTATCACTCCGATTATTCTATGGGCGATAGAAAGAAGAGAAGAAATTTGCCATCTATAGATTTGTAAATGAGGTGTTAATGGGTTTTTTTCGTACTGCATTTTATTATTGATTAATTAGCTTATAGCTTACTAATTTTTCAGCAATTTGCACTGTGTTTAAAGCTGCACCCTTTAATAAGTTATCTGAGACAATCCATAAGTTAATGGCCTTTTTGTTTGATCTATCTGCTCTGATCCTAGATATATAAGTAGCATAATCACCTTCTGCTTCTATTGGCGTAATGTAACCGCCGTCTCTTTGATCATCTACTACCTTGCACCCTGAGGCGTTATTTAAAATACCTTTAATTTTTTTTAGATCATAGTCTTTTTCAAATTCAATATTTACAGACTCTGAATGTGATGTTATTACCGGTACTCTCACACATGTTGCAGTAACATTAACATTTTTATCTAAAATTTTTTTAGTTTCATTTTCCATTTTCCATTCTTCTTTTGTGTATCCATCTTCGACAAAATTGTCTATATGAGGAATAAGATTAAAGGCTATTTGTTTGGTAAAATTTTTTGATTTAATTTTTTTTCCTTCTAAATGTTCTTTAGTTTGAAAAATTAATTCATCAACTGCCGCTTTACCCGCGCCTGAAACAGCTTGGTAAGTTGACACAACAACTCTTTTAACTTTAAAATTTTCATGCAGTGGTTGTAAAACCAATGCTAACTGAATTGTTGAGCAATTGGGATTTGAAATAATATTTTTATGATTTTTAAGATCATCTGGGTTAACTTCAGCTACAACAAGTGGTACGGAACTTTCCATTCTAAAAAATTTTGAATTATCAATAACTATAGTTTTTTTTGAAGCTTCTGGAATCCATTGTTCTGCTATTTGACTGCCTGCTGCAAAAAAGGTGATTTCAGCGTTTGAAAAATTATAATCTTTAAGATTTTGTACCGATATATTTTTATTTTTAAATTTAATTTTTTTACCAGCACTTTTTTCGGATGCAACAAGAAACAAATTATTTATATTAATTTTAGATTTTTCTAAAATTTCGATAGTTTTTCTTCCGACGTTTCCGGTTGCGCCAATAATTGCTAAGTTCATAAACTTTTACTTTATTTTAATTTTGAAATAATTGCATCACCCATTTGGGATGTAGAAAGTTCTTTTTTTCCTACAGACATGATATCTTTCGTTCTAAACCCTTCATTTAAGACATTTTGAACTGCCGACTCTAAAAGATCAGACTCCTTTGGTAAATCTAGAGAATACTTTAGCGCCATAGACAAGCTCATAATAGTTGCAATAGGATTTGCTATATTTTTACCTGCAATATCTGGTGCAGAGCCATGAACAGGCTCGTATAAAGATCTTATTTTTCCATTTTTGTCTTTTGCTCCTAGTGAGGCTGAAGGCAGCAAGCCCAAAGATCCAGTTAACATTGCAGCTTCATCTGAAAGCATATCTCCGAATAAATTATCTGCTAAAATAATATCAAATTGTTTTGGGTTTCTTAAAAGTTGCATAGCACAATTGTCAGCTAACATATGATTGAGTTCGACATTT
>MDSV01159907.1_pt1 | contig 28949 bp, 23 predicted proteins | sample 810851 | NCBI WGS metagenome assembly MDSV01 (sample SAMN05326640, study PRJNA326480) | marine metagenome | isolation source: seawater | place: Atlantic Ocean: North East | collected 2012 | reverse complement strand
CATCTAAGCTCGAAGCCACCCCAAAGACGAGACACCTCAGAACACTCGTAAAAGACGAGATTAATAGAATGCGGATGTAAGCACGAAGCTTCGGCGACGTGTTCAGTCCAGCATCACTAACGTTCGAGCATCTTTTTCCGTATGTGTATCCGCACCATGAGTGCTCTTCGTCTAATAATTCATGCCAATTCATATTTCATTGCGACGTTTATCGTCGCACTCATAGATCCGATTCGAAGGAAGATGGGTGCACGGTCACAGCGGTAGTGTTTACCTGGTCCCATTCCGAACCCAGAAGTCAAGCCTACCTGCGTCTCTCCCAATACTGTGGTACGAGAGTCCACGGGAAAGGAAGTCACTGTGCCCCTCTTCTTTCACCTCGAATCTATCCTCAATTCTCACTTCGGTGAGCGCTAGGCCGGTTCTCCTTTGGAGTTCCGGCCTTTTTTGCGTTCAATAGAACCATAACTACAATCCATTACGGCGAAACAAGGGGACATATCATGCCAATTGACACTGCAGACATTTTCGGTAGCGACCAAGTCGGAATTCACTTGGCAACTGTTGGCAATGTGCTTTTTCACCCTCTTGAACTTCCTGAACTTGTTCTTGAAACCTTAGAAAAAACTCTCCAACTTGAGATGCACCCAATCTCCATTGGAGGCTCGAATCTCATCGGGGCATTGGTTGCAGGTAATTCACGAGGTATGGCAGTTGCAGATATTGCAACAGAATCCGATATCGATATGCTCACTGCCTTTGGTGATGTTGTTGTTATGGAAGGTGGCGTGAACACCGCTGGCAATTTACTCCTTGTCAACGAGCAAGGTGCAATCGCATCTCCGAGTATTCCAACGGATGGGTTGGAGATTATTGCAGAAGTCATGGGCGTTGAAGTCGCTGCAACGACCATTGCTGGACAAGATGTTGTCGGCAGTCTTGGCGTTACGAACGATCAGGGAGTTCTTCTTCATCCAGATGTTACGCCTGAAGAAGTGGTTCTCATTGAAAGCGTTCTCAGTGTACCTCCTATGGTTGGAACGGTTGCTTTTGGTTCTCCATATGTTGGTGCAGGTGTTTGTGCCAATAACGTTGGGGCAATTGCAGGAACGGAGACAACTGGTCCAGAATTGAACCGTCTTGAGGATGCACTTGGTCTAATTTGAGCCTTCATTATCGACTGAAATGTTCAAAGACCTTTTTCATTGGTAGAGTTGTATGGCAGAGATGCTCTATCAAGGCAAAGTGAAGCAAGTTTGGTCTACCGATGACCCAGATATCCTCGAATTTCGATTTACAAATCAGATTTCAGTGTTTGACCAAATTATTCCGTCTCTTATCCCTCGCAAGGGTGAATCGCTTAATCGAACTACTGCGCATTGGTTCAAATTAATTGAAGACGAAGGCATATGTGGAACTCACCTTGTTGAAGTGAACGCTGCTGACCGTTGTTTGGTTCGCAAGGTCGAAGTAATCAAGGAGCCAGGTGCGATTCCACGAGACATGGAATGGGTTTTCGTTCCTCTTGAAATAATCTGCAGACACTACTTATCTGGCTCGGCTTGGCGACGTTTCCAACGTGGAGAGCTCACAGCAGAACAACTTGGAGTTTCAGAAGACTGTGAATATGGAGCAAAACTCTCGAAGCCTTTCCTTGAAGTTACTACGAAGTTCGAAGCATATGACCGCAACATCACCAATGAAGAAGCACTCGAGATTTCAAACATCACTCCCGAGGAACTTGAAGCAATTTTTGATGCTGTTCTCAAGGTAGATGCACTCATTGAGCGCGAGGCTGCGAAAAATGGTTTAATTCATGTTGATGGTAAGAAAGAATTCGCTCTTGGTCCTGGTAGAAAGGTCGTTCTTGTCGATACATTTGGAACACTTGACGAAGATCGCTGGTGGGATGCGGAAGCATATGAGAACGGCGAATGTATCGAGTTGTCAAAGGAATTTGTCCGAAACCATTACATCGAAACTGGGCATCAAGTTGAACTCAAAACTGCTCGTGATTCTGGTGCCGAAGACCCTCCAATTCCAGCTTTACCTCAGGAAGTCATTGACCAGACCGCATCGCTTTATGCATCGATGTACGAGCGTTTAACATCGCAAGAATTCTAAGAATGCATCCGAAGGAGAATGCCTACATTTCTTCGCTCTGCAGCACGCAAGAGAGCAATTAGGTTTCGGCTAACATCTCGCATTCCACCATCAATTGCTTCATCAGCAGTAACACTCCATGAGCGTCCTGAAAGAGCAAACCGAAGTTTTCGTACATCATCATCGGATAGGAATCCACGAATGTTGAGCCCTCCATGACCGTTGTGGTATCTATCGTGCTCGACGTTTGATGGACCACATCGTTGTGTGAGGGTTTCAAGAAGTGACACAATCGTTTCATAACTCTCGCTATCACTTGCACCTCTCCGATTGTTTGGCCGAATGAATTCATGCATGTAATTGAGAGGTGAACCATCACCCCAAGGGAAGCGACCAATTTTTTCTCTTAATTTACCATCACCAATAGGCATCGGTCTGCCCTCCCTCGACAGTTCAACGGATGAGATGAACAGTATGGTGGCGTCATCCCACTGAATGGAATTTCTCAGTTCGGGGTCATCGATTCCTTGTTCAATGAGCCTTTCTCGTAACGGAGTGTCGTCCTTGACCAACTGAGACCACTGAGACTCATCACCGTTTGATGCAGCCTCAAGAGCGTTGAGAACTTTCTCAGCACGATGGCCATCGCATGCATCAAGGGTTATGAAAGGAGTCGTGCTTCCATTGAACTTCTCAAGATCCATGTTGTTGCCCCCGTGGCAACGGTCATAATACCTTGCATATCCTTACTTCTCACCAAACAGTCGCTTCATTCGCTCCTCACGAGTTTCAATTTTTTTATCGCCACTCTCAATTTCTGTGCGGAGAGATGCGAGACGTCCGGATGCACTTGTATCCATTTCATCTTCAATCTCAATAACCTCTTCGATTCCAGCGTCCTTTTCCTCAGTCGATTCAAAAATTTCTATCATTGAGTCGACAGTAGGTTCAGTGATTGGTTCAAACGAAAATTCATCCTCATCCTCTTCTAAATTCGAATCAACTTCTTGAATAGGCGTATCTCGATTTTCTGTGATACCGGCAGCACCGGTTAAATCTACTTTCTTCTTCACAACAGTTTGTTGTACCCCCGCGGGATTGAATAGGCCGGAAAAATATGAAATTATGAGAAGTATGGACGCCACTGCAATGATTACCAGAAGGTCACTTTGCTCTACTGCAGGATTGGCTTCGGCCGAAAATTTGGCGACTTTGACATTGTCGTCTGGATTGTCATCGACATCGTAAGGAGAATCGCACATGAGGGTTGCTTCAAGACGGCTACCGTCTTTGACGCCGTCAACATTACTTATCAACACCTTTGGAGCATTGTCGGAACTCACAAGATCAACGATACGTACTGTTGACCACGGGTTACTTGAGGAAGAGTCAATATCGACAATATTGATTCGACATGTGACCGCTGAAAGTCGCTGGTACTCTTTTCTTTGGATATTAATTGTCAAATCACCTTCATCCGCAGTGAACGAAAATATACCGATGTTCCACCCACTACTTCGAGCAACAACTGTTAGATTTGTATTCTCAAGTGTTCGTCCAAAGGAATCGATAACAAGGAGCTCGATGAAGACTTCACCGGCATTTGGATTCCAACTTGTTACGTTCACATCGAATGTGCCGTTTTCGTTGATTCCAAGTGTAATTGAATTATCCGTAAGCTCAATCTCAGCACCGTTGGAACTTACCAAGAACATGTTTGCAAGTAACAAATCAGAACCAGATGATACGTCACAAGACCCAATAGTTCCAGTTAGTACTTCCGTACCCAAATTATCGAATAGTGTTTTGTCGAGGGTACAATCGATATCAACATTCGGCAATTCATATCCTGCCAAATAGAGCGAGTAGGATTCATTTGGATTATCGGTGGATGTTAAGATAATCTCTTGATATGAATTTGTCATTGAAATCAAAATCTTGTTTCCAGATACAGTGAATTCTGAACTGCTTTGGAGTTGATTTGCTGATTCAATATTGTTCATGGAAATTTGAACCTCTTTTCCAAACGATGCCTGTTGAACAGGTGTCGACTCAAATGCAAACTCACTGATTTCTACCTCAATATTTAGCAATTGAAGCCCAAGGCTGGGGTGGGTAATTTCCAGCGTAGCCAAGAATCGTTCTCCATTCCAATTCTCCCCGGGAATGAGATTGAGTGGAATCCCAATGATTTGATTGGGAGCAACCACCATTTGACTAGGTCCACTAGTTGTCCATCCAGTTGGCAAGTCGGCGACTCCAATTTGAAGAACTGCAACATCATTACCGTTATTTTCAACCCAGGCAGTTGGCATTCCTCCATTTTCATTGACTCTCCATACTCCTTTGTGACCAACAGTGATATTTGGGGCATTTCCTACACGAATGGGGATATCTTGGATATTTGAACCGGAGCCATCAGAATCGCTAATTCGAATACGTAGAATCGAAATTTCACCTGCGAGTGCGTTTTCCGGTGGCGTCACGAATAGAGTAACAGTGGTAGATTCGTCTGGATTTACAATGTCTCCGCTATCTGGGTAACTGATATTCCATCCAGCCCCTGCCTTGTCAAAATAAGGAGCACGAGGCGCATTGCCGAGTTGTTCAACATTAAGCGTTAAGTTTTGACCTTCTGGGTCAATTGTTAGCGAAGTGTTGGCTAAGTTGAATCTCCACCCCGATACATGTTGAACTTCAAATGTAATGTTGAAGTTCTCAATCCAAATCTGATCGGAATAGACTGCAAATTGCATAAATGCTGTTGAATCGGCCCAAACTGATTCTGGTACTGTAAAGTTCAACGAATATGCTGAAGTTTCATTCACCTCAAGCATACTTTCAACCATGATATCTGCAGTCCAAAGTGAACTATCCAATCCAGCATAATCGTATGTGAACGATGGAACAATTCGCAGTGTATCGTTTGCGTTTCCAGTATTCTTCGCGTTAAATTTAATTTCAACATTTTGAGACGGAACTACAGTCGAACTGTTTCCTGACGTTATGTTAATTTCCCAACGATGGTCGGGTTCAGCCTCGACAAACAGCGAAACAGTGTCAACTGCATTATCGTCTCCTAAGGAGGTCCAGAAAAATTCCAATTCAAATGGAGTTTGTGCGGGAACATCTTCTCCAAGCGTTACTTGAACAGTTGAAATTGTATATGCAAGGGAGCCCAAAGTTCGTTGTTGAAGAGAAATAAAATTGAAATCAACATTTGGAGCTGTTGCCTCTCCAGCTATCGGGTGCGCTATTGCAGTTAGCAGGAAATCATCCTCCCCATTCCCAGGGTTTTCGAGCCTGAGGCGAATGTTTTGTGCTTCGCTAACATTCATCGAAATTGCAGAACTTGGCGTCTCAGGAAGAGGTTCGAGTAGAGTAGCGAGCGAGCGGTAAATCTGCAGGACTTGAAGAGAGAAAGTGAGGTTCGAGTGAGGTGCATATTCATCTGGCGCGTTGAATACATGGCGGAAAGGAACGGTGTTTGGAGGTAACACCAATGAGATAGTTCCACTCACATAACTTCCACTCGGGCCGTTCAATTCAATCGAAGAACCGTTGATAACAGCGTTTCCACCGGAGCTCCACTCCCAACCCGATTGAATCATTTGAGCATCGGCCATACTCCATCGGAGATTTCCACTTGCAGGCAAATCTGCCTCGATTTGCCAACTAAGTGTAGCATTCGGCAGGCTGCGTGTATGAAGAGGCTCAACAGTGGTGGCAACTGCAGTGAAAGTAACGTCCAGGTTTTGACATAGGGTTTCACTACCGCTACCGATACAGAGTGTTAGCGTAGTTGATGTTGAATCCCCTAAATTTTTGGATGCAGGGACATCAAGATGAGCATACAGTTCGATATCTTCGTTCGGGTTAAGGGTTAGTGCGAAAATTTCCTCACCAGTTGCCGTATGTAGGGATGGAGAACCGCCCCAAGAAGTTGCAGTCCAGTCAATTGAAGCAGTGGATTCTTGTGCATTTCCTAAATTTTCCACCACCATCCATGCTTTGGCCACACTCTGCAGTCTGCCGAAACCATCACTTACACTTAGTCCAGAAGGTCCAGTCACAGAGAGTCCTCGTGTCCGCAGTACTTCCAGTGGCATGCGTATGTTTGTGCTAATTGCAGTATCTTCGTCGTATGAAATCGTCAAGTCAACAAAGCTGTTAGCATCTCCAAGAGCACCGCTTGGAATGCTTACCTCGAAGGAAACAACGGATGGTGCATTTGGAGTCAAAGTTTGCTGCAAATTACTTGCGTCTGTGGGGGTAAATGACCATCCCTCGGGAAGATTACTATCATCCCAAGAAAGGGTCCAGTCTGCGACTCGAGAACCGGTAGCAACCAATGTAATGTCTACAGTTTCAGTTGCACCAGGGGATACTCGAGTAACTTCTGACGGAATTTCAATTTGTGCAACATAGGGTTCAACAACGGATAATTCTACAGAAAAAATGTTGTTGTCTTCTCGGGATTCGGTTAGATTCTTGTTCACATCGAGAATCATCGTAACATTGTGAATTCCCAGTTCAGCATCAATTACAGCACTGAAAGTGAGTGGTCCGCCTTCACCTGAAGGTGACACAGGTTCGACGTCATCAAATCGTTCTCGGGCAATTTCATTCCCATTGAGCATTAGAACTGCATCAAGAGAGTCATCGTTTTCAAGTGTGCCAATGTTTGAAAATTGTCCGGTGATGGTAACTTGTTGTCCAGGGTCCGGATTTGTCGGATTAAAACTGATTCCTCGCCCGTCGGCAAGCGGGGCAAAATCGGTCGCACTTTGGGAGACCAAAACATCCCCAATGAGAATGTCAAGTGTTCCATCACCATCCATGTCGGCAACTGCAGGTCCAGCCCACGTTCTGTGAGGGATTGCTAGTGGTGAGGACCATTGACTGTTGATGTCAGCAGATGCACCAGTATTTCCATCAAATGCCCAAAGACGTTGTCCAAAGGCTACGATAATTTCCGGCTCATCACTTCCATCAATATCCATCCAGATTGGAGATGAAACTGCAATCTCGTCATTATCGTTTCCTGACCCTCTTTGCAAGTCACGAGTCCATTCTTTAAGGGGAGTAGTCAAACTGATGTCATGACATCCAACCATGCCCTTTCTGTTGAATGAAAAAGAGGACTCTGAGTACCATGTCACCCAGCAGAGTCGGTCATGAATTCCATCATCTGTCGTATCGATAGGGAGGGGCTGAGCGTCAGCATACCCATTCTGTGCTCTAAAATTAAAAATTTCACTTGTTGAAGTCAGTTCCATCCCCACATATCGAGCACCACTTCCACTTGTTGCCCCATTGGCATCAGTCGGGATGGTTAAGATCATTTCAGGAGCCTCATCATTGTCAAGTTGAACAATAACTGGGCCGGGTAAGCGCAGACGTGGAGAGTCTGAGTCGGAATCAGTGCCCTGTATTGCTACTCTTTCCCAATCAAGCGAACCCGAGGAACCATCGATGCGCCAGATCCACATGTTACCAGAATTCGAGTCGATGGTTGTCAACACGATTGCAGTTGACGAACTGTCAAGGGCGGTCCATGTCGGGTCTGAAGGATGTGTCCCTCGGTCCAAAGAGACGGACCAGTCCGGCTCAGTTGGCACACTTGTAGTCAGTGAAAAAGAAACCACAGTTGGGTCATCTGAATTTTGGTCAACCAGTGCTAAAACGAGTTCTGGGACGCCGTCAAGTTCTAGATCAGCAAGCAAGGGTTGAGTGACTGAGCGATGATTTGATTGGCTGCTAGGAGGATGCGGACTTGTAATTCCTATTCTGTAGTCGCTATCACTGAAACTCCAAACTTTTTCGTTACTGTGGCCATTTTTTTGCCATCCAGACTCAGAACAGGTAATCTCTGGAGACCAGACTTCAATGTGAAGAGCACTGGTGGTATCGTAGACAACAATAATTTCAGGTTTGTCATCATCATCAATATCATGGACAATCGGTGTTGAACGAATATCGTTTGTTTGGCCAAGTGAAACCTGCCATGCAATTTTTGCCTCATCTCCAGAAATCAAACTGAGCATAGACTCAGTGCCATCTGACCAAACGGTGACTCCAAACAATTCTCCTTCTCCACATCTTTCTTTTGCAGCATCGGGTGCAGATATGCTGCTCGAAAAGTCGGCGATAATAGAACCGTATGCATCAGCATTTTCATCGAGTGCAACCCAGTTTACAATAGGGCTGTCGATTATCCCGTAAACCGAAACATTGGCCACATCACCATCTCCCGGACCACCGTTTGGACCGTGAGCTGGCATCGTTCCGTTTCTTGTTGGGGTTCGAGCATATTGTCCCCAAGGTTGCTTCGTATCATCCCAAAATGTGGTTTCACTACTGGGCATGATATATTGCTCGTCGCGAAGGTGGTAATGTGGCGATTCAAAGTTGACTATGAGAGGCGAAAGTGATGAGAAAAAGAACAACATGACCGGCAGAATCGCTCCAGCGATTTTGACGCCCTGTTGCAATGTTCTCCTCGACATCGAACTGTAGGGGTGTCGGGGGGTTGTTATGGCTTATGGCGGTGTGCGTTAAAATAGTCCATTTATCGCCTGAATTTTCCTGATTCAATTAAAGATTTGAGTCGAAGAATTTTCTTTGCAGTCACGCTTTAGTGGGCGACTGGATTAAATAGGGGTCGTCAGTGGCGAGAATGACTACGGTCGACTTCTCTCCCGAGGCAATGCCCATGAAGGACGGAATGGGATTTCCCACTCCTTCTTCTGTTGCCTTTTGAGAACGGCTAGAGGTGAACACGATGTACAAAATAGTCACGAAGGAAGACACTATTCGAATTCCAGCAGAATATATGCGCAAGGGTGCTTCACTAAACGACCATATCGATAGGCTATCTATGACCGCTTTCGAAGGTCGCTTCGACGAGGAAAACCGATTCATTCTCGTAACTTCAAATCACGAGCCACTCGGCCGTGGACGAATTATTCACGGTGATGGAGCAATCTACCAGAAAGTTCGTTTTGATGCAGTATTGTTCTGCATGGATGACTACGAAGTTGTCGAAGGCGCTGTTTCTGAAGTGAACGAGTTCGGAGCTTTCGTCCGGATTGGACCAATGGAAGCACTTCTTCACAAATCTCAAATTATGGAAGATCAAGTTGAAGCAAATGTTGGGGCTGGTGTTATTCAAGGTCGTCAATCAAATCGTAGCATAGGTGTCGGAGATTCAGTCCGGGCACGTATTGTTTCTCTCTCCCCAGATACATCTGATCCTCGTCGTTCTAAGATTGGACTTACCAGCAAACAACCGGGTCTTGGATGTCACGACTGGCTTGGAGATGACGACGAACAGTGAGGTGAAATGTATGGCTAAGATTCCTTTTGCATGTGGCGAATGTCACTTAATTCTTGAAGACGGTGTTGACATGTGTCCTCGCTGTCCATCTGCACGACTATCTACGGAACACCAAGGATATGTCATTATCATGAATCCAACTCGATCTGAAATCGCTAAGCGATTGCAAATTGAAAAGCCAGGAAAGTATGCTCTGAAAGTAAGCATGCGCTGAGGAGATGAAAATATGGAAATAGTATCACGTAAAGAAAACAAGTTACTCAACCGAGTGGAAATTAATTTCCGCTGGCACCATGAAGGAAATGCCACTCCTTCTCGCAAGGCAGTCATGGATCTGGTTAAGACTTTGGAACCAGGTTCCGATCCAGAATGCATTGTTGTGAAAGAATGCAACACGCGTTTTGGTCAACCTCTAACCACTGGTATGGCGTTTATTTACGGTGACGCAGAATCAATGTCTGTGGAACCGAAGTTTATCCACAAGCGTCACGAGCAATTCCGTTCGGGCTCCGCTCAACCTGCTGATGACGCTGCTTCTGATGATGGAGGTGACCAGTGATGGGTGACGGTCCGAAGCCGAACGCTAAGTGGTCGAAGTATTCCGTCTCTGAAGATGGGACCTTAACAAGAAAAGCAGAATTCTGTCCTGACCCAGGATGTGGGCCAGGGGTATTCCTCGCGATTCACAAAGATCGTAAATCATGCGGTCGATGTGGCTACACAGTCAAAAACGAATGACTGTTAGTTGGCGAGTAACCGTAAATCACTCAGGATTCCTTCAGGGTTCCAATTGTCTTGATTCCATCGCACTCTTTGCAGGCCCATTTGGTCCACCAGCACGATTCCATTGGTATGTTCTATGTCGTAATACACAGAGTGTCCACGAGCTAAGGTCGTGCTGTTGTTAGCTTCTGTAAGAACAATTCCTATTGAGAAATCAGTCCATACTTTTTCGAGTACCGCTAGATTCTCGAGTGTGTCAACGGTTGTTGTAAGGTGAGGCCAAGTCACGTTGAAATCCTGCATATATTGAGTGAGTCCAAATGGTCCATCTCTCCAAGGGTCGACGGTAATCGATACGAAACTGGTATTGCTAAGTTCATCTTCAGTTAATTGCGAGTGTATCCATTTCATGTCTGCAGTCGTAGTCGGGCAATGGTTTGGGCAATTTGTATAGATAAATCCGAAGACTACGACTTGCCCATCGAGACTGGAAGAATTGAAGAGCGAGTCATTGTTATCTTGTAAACTGAAGGGACGATAAGATTGTGATGGATAGACATCATCTCCCTGAAATACATCATTTTCGAGGGGACTCAAACATCCCGAATTGAGAAGCAATATGGTAAGAATGAAGATAAGTCTGTTCACTTCAAAGCCTCAGTCGTTACTTCGAAGTCCACGATAGGAAGCAGCGCCAATCATTACCAAAAGAATCCATGTCGTATCCCAAAGGATTCCTTCAAGTTGATTCTTTTCTTCGACCGAATCAACCAGTTCAGGCATGTGCGAGTACAGAGTTTGTGCAGCATTGCCGCCAGGTGGTCCGCCACCCCCGCCACCAGGGCCACCGCCTCCACCGCCGCCTTGGCCACCGCCTATGACTTGCGCATCCACATCAGCAACTCCATGGTAACAGAGAAGGAAATATGGGAATCCAATCATACCTACGGTTTGTCCATTCGTATCCGTGACCATTGTCGGGGACCCCGAAAGCGGAGTGCTAACATAATGGTAAATTCCTTCTGGATATTCTGGTGTAGGACCAAATCGACCGTTGCATTCGTCTAAATCTCCTGAACCAGCTACGTAATTCCAATCATCGATACCGTTGTAGCCCTGGTCACCTCCATCTTGTGTCCTTTCAATACCATACGACGAAGTGATGGCCTTCAAGGAAGTTTGATCTTCATTGTAACCATACATTCCATAAATTGGATATCCATCAAATGCCCATCCGATAATAGGGCTGTGTTCATCACTCTTAATTTTGGAAGCATCGTAGTCTTCCATAGTCTCTCCTGCTTCAGGCTCCCAGTATACACAATTCGCATCATAGTGGTAGTGAAAACCTCCTTGACCAGCTGAGTGGCCTGTGCACCATCCCAACACAATTGGCTGGCGGTCTTCGTTGAAATAATCAAAATGCAGTGCAACTGCGTCACCTCCCGGTCCTTCTTCTGGTCCAAATATTGGAGCTCCATTTACTGACATGGCAACAGCTCCACGGTCAGGGACACATTCCCATCGACCTGCAGAGGCAGGGCAGTTTGTTGTATCATGACCGCCAGATGTATCGTTTACTGGATTGAGCGGGTAAGTGGTTGTGAAATCTTTTTCTGGAGCGCAGCATCCCATAGTGCTCAAGAAGTCGTGATTCGGAATCCCATTGCTTTCAACAATCATCTGATTATTCTGAACCGTTACCGATACATCGCACTGAAACCATGGTCCTGAACCGCTTCCACCTGCGCTGTTAACTCCGTTTGAATTTGAAGTATATCCGTTTCCATCACCGTTGTAATCTTTGACCCATGGCCCTTGTCCGTCAGTACACAGCCAAGAATCTTCAGGTGACCAATCGGGTAGTGTGCAACCATCTGCACCAACAACATCACCAATAGGAGTGTTCGGGCATTGGTCGAGTGCATCGTTAACACCGTCAGAATCAGAATCCTTTTGAGAGGGTGAACATCCATTTTCGTCAGCAACTTCTCCTGTAGGTGTGTTCGGGCAAGAATCAATCGAATCATTGATTCCATCACCGTCTGAATCTTTTTGAGAAAGTGAGCAACCATCTTGGTCAACGGTCTCTTGTAGAGGAGTATTTGGGCAGAGGTCTGCATTGTTCATAACGCCATCCTCATCATCATCTGTCTCTGATTCAGAACAACCTGTTGAATAAACTGGCTCACCTTGGGGTGTAGTGTCGCATTGGTCTGCCTCATCCAATACTCCATCGCTATCCGAGTCCACATCAGGTTCAGGCGGAACTGGTAAATTCACTCGTACAATTGTAGTCGAGTCGGAGAAGAGTCCACAATTCGCAATAATATCTCCATCGGTGTTGTGGTAGGATGTGTTCACTTGCATCGAATATTCTCCGGTCGAAACATTCTCATTGCCGTCTATGAGTCGAGCCGGGCTTTGACCAAGAGGATGGTACTCAACAGTACAGGTTTCCGGATAAGTGTGTAGCATGACTCCAAGAAGCGTTCCAGTAGTGGAATTTTCCTCAGGTTGAATCCACAAAAAAGTAATCGTCACATCTTCTTCAGCGGGGGGAGTAATTGTGAGAGTAGACGTGGAAACATCACTTTTCAGGCCTTCGCTATCAACGACGTCAAACTGCAACAGCCAAGTTCCTGGCTGCGAAAGGAGAGTATTCACTTGGAATTCACCCTCTAAATTTGGGGTTCCTTGAATGATTGCTCCAATTTGTTCAAGAGAGGAAGAATCAATCACTGCCATACTTACTTGCGTTGTTGAGACACTTTCATCTACGACAAAACCTGAAACACGAACGCTGTTTCCGTCCCACGAAAAATTGAGGTATTCTTGGATGAGAATTGAAGGTGGCGTGTTCACGAGAACAGCATCTTTTTGTTCTGCCTCATCAGGGTTTTCATCATTGTCAGAATTTTCATCGCTAAGAAGTAATACTGCTCCGGAACTGACCAACAGTAGAGCGAGAATTCCACTTAGTAGTGCTAACTTTGAATCCACATGACGAATTACTAACTAGGGTACTTAGTAATTCGGGCTCATTGGGCAATGATTCTACACTTACTGGTAGGTAGATTTGATGTACACTCCGTTGTTTAACAACAAATGACACCCTTGTTTGGAATGCACTCTTTGAACCGGTATCTCCGAGAGTTGCACTCGTTGAAAATCCGATTCGGTTAGAAGACATTCTTCCCTCCATCCTGAGATGGCCCATCCATCGGAATTTGAATTCCATTCAGCATGTTGTACAACACCTTTGAGAATTGTTTGCTTCAAAATTTCTTCATCTCGATACCATATCACATTTCCATCCTCGTAGCAAAGAAGGTAGTTTTCCTTGTAGGAAAAAACAGAATCAACAATCCCTTCATAATCGACAATATCGGATTTGACGATTTCTCCGTTTACCGTGCTGTAAAGAGTGTAACCTCCGCCTCTTGACCAAACGGTGAGAAGTTCACCATCAATTGAGCAATCGACCACATCTTCGGCACGAGGGAGGTGGTTCAAATTGCTCCAATTTGGCTCAGGCATCCGCCAAAGTTCAGTATCTTGATTGGTAAATCCATAAACCCCTTTCTTCCATAAAATTAAGCAGAAGAGTTCATTGTTTCCCGACATTGCAAGTGGCTCAGAATTCAGCGCATGCGACCATATCACGCCCGCAGGGTGAGGTGCATCAAGTAGTGAATTACTTAATCGAATCTCAGCCCTTTCTGGACCATCTTCGAACTGTTTTCCAAGTTCAAAGGCAGAGAGACGTCCAACCAAGAGTTCATGTTCAATCCATGAGACTACGAGTCTGTCATCAACAATGACGGCATGCCGAATCGGACTTGGAAAGGGTCTTTTTACATCGCCAACAGGATTGAGTTCTCTATCGAGTGAAAGAAATTCACCATCAACACCAATGACCACAAAGCCCTTTTCCCATTTCAAAACTTGAGCAGGATGAAACGGTATTGTAGGGATACCAGTCTCGGGCATGACTATGGGTCTTCGTCACACTTTGTCAATACTCGTATCAGCGAAATTGAAATGTACATTCATTTTGCAAGTACCATGGACGGAACGGGGGTTGTATTGATTGCAGTAAGTTCGACCGATATTGCGTCTACAAATCAATCCGATGCCCTCATGAAGCTATCAAAGTGGGAGGAACTTGACCCCGTTGAAGGTTATCCTGCTTACAAAAGGATGCATGCAAGAATATGGGTTCTTCCGGGAAGCATATTGCGAGAAGACTTCCTAGGCCGCAGATGGCAACAAGTTACCGGGGAATCGGTATCAGAAATCGTCTTTCCATCACGTCATTCAGCTGCTAGTGGTAGGCCTTCACTGACTTTGCATCCAATCGGAGTAATGCAATTGGATAGCGATGAAATCCCACCTTACGGTGGAAAAGCTGGTGATGCCCCCCCTCCATCAACTCGGCTTGCTGCATGGTGGAGAGAACTTCTTCAACTGGCACCAAAAACCGATTTCGGTGAGTCCTTTGATTTTTCTCTTGAGGTCACACATCACGGTCCATGGGTTGAGGTTCCATCGCTCTTCATTGAGGTTGGATCAACCGAAGCAACATGGGGTCATCAAGGGGCTGCTGATTTTTTAGCTGGTATTATTCATAGAGGATTAGGACTTGATGGCAGCGACGGTATGGGTCGTTGGGACCCAGTGCTGAACAATGGAGACCTTGTTTTAATTACCCTTGGTGGAGGTCATTATGCTCCACGTGCAAATGCGCTCTCGCAACATAAATCTCTTTTTCTTGGTCATATGCTTGCGACTTATGCCCTTCCGTTTGTGAAGCCTGATGAGGAACATTTAGCACCCGCAGGGAATTGGAAGCAATCGATAAACGCAGCTTACCTTGCGACACAGAAATCATTTCCGAACGGTCAAATTATTTTTTCAATGGATAAGAAAGCGTTCAAAGGTTGGCAACGCCAAGCCATTCGTGAACATCTTGTAACATTAGATGCTCCTTTGCTTACCACCAAGGCAATAGAATCACTTTTGGATGCGAAGAGCCAAATCCAGTAAAGGTAAGCCTCAAGAGTCCCCTCGACTGACATCAATTTGGTGAGTCTATGGTCGGCTGGTTTTCCAAGTCTATCGTCGCAATGACCATTCGGATGCCGAGATGGTTTGTTCGATGGGTCTCACGAAGGTATGTTGCAGGACCCAAATTGGAAAATGCAGTCCAAATCATGAAGCGGCTTTCCAAAGAGGGTGCGTGTTTTACAATTGATGTGCTCGGTGAAGAAATCTTAACCATTGAAGAGGCTGACTTCTTTTTACAGGAATACATGAATGTCATTTCGGCTATATCCGAGCACAAGTTAGACGCAAATCTTTCGATTAAACCGACCGCTTTCGGTTTACTCATCGACGAGAAAATTGGTATGAAAAATATCGAAAAATTAGTACGAATGGCATCAGAGCATGATCTGTTCGTACGATTGGACATGGAGGATCATCGTGTCACTACCGCCACAATCCAAGTCGTTCTTGACTTGCATAAAATTGGACTAACAAATGTTGGAACAGTCCTCCAAGGTCGATTGTTTCGAACCTTGGACGATATTAACTACCTGGAAACTGAACTTGGACCTGCAGCAGATTATCGCATCTGCAAAGGCATTTATCTTGAGCCTGAAGAAATTGCTTACACTTCGTATCAAGACATTGTTGATTCGACGAATGCTTGCATAGATCGGATGCTTGAAGCCGGCTCTTACTGCTCGATTGCGAGTCATGACATTCCAGTTATTGAACATGCGAAGGCAGCTTTGGAAGGATTTGGTATGGGCCCGAACATTCCAGACCCAAGAAGTAATTCAGGCCCACAGCGTGATGCAAAAGGCCCTGGCTATGAATTTCAGATGCTACTGGGAGTAAGAGGTCCGCTACGAAGGAAACTGGCCAAGGCCGGTCATAGAACACGTGTTTACATTCCATACGGAGAGAAGTGGTATGAATACAGTATTCGTCGTCTCCAAGAGAATCCAACTCTAGGTACGCAATATGCCAAAGCATTTCTCATGCCGTGGACAAATCGGCCGTGATTATTTTCTCGGTTTCTTTTTCTTGCGTTTATTCGTAGGAGTGACGCCTTTTTTGGTGATTTCCTTTGGAAGGATTGGATTTGGGTTAAATCCGAGTCGTCCTTCTTTCCATGCTTGTCTTCGCTCTCGAGGGGTGCGGGGTGCGAAATGTTCTGGATTCGGTGGTTCGTGCAGATACATTCGTTTGATCTCCGGTGCTTCCACAGTCCCACGAAGAGTGCGACCTCGGCCAGTATGAATCGCTCGAATTCGCCAAGTTTGGTTATCGAGGTCAATCAAATGTCCAGCAGTGTAGGTTGTCTCTGCAGGAACCACAAGTACATCTGCTGTCGAATCTTCACCACGAGTCATTGTTAACTTCACTCGCACCATGTCGCATCGAAGTGCTGATGCACGAGCAATTGAGCCGGCTTCGCAGAATTTTAACAGACGACCGTCGGTGTGTTCTATTTGGTTTATCGACCACAATTTTTCTTCTTCTTGGAAGACATCTTCGAGTTCGATTATTTCATCGGAATCCATTTCAATAGTTCTGCTCATTGAAGTTGGACCTTCAGTGAGTACAAACGGAATCCGAACTAATGGCGGTGGGCGAATGTGAACAGTATGGACTTTTGAGCAGTCAACATCATCGCATTTGAGCAAATAGTCAATACCGGTCCCCTTCGGTTTTTCATTAAGAATGAGATGTCCTGTAAATTCATCACATCCGGGGCAATGAACAGCATTTTCCATCAAAACCTCATCTTCTTCGATGAAATCTTCCCCTTCTCCTTCCGTGTCCATGGGTCTCCCTACTCAACCGCTAATACATCTGCGTTTGAAGTCATCGGCCCAAAGACAACCAAGTGTTGAAGGAGTTTCGCTGTAAGGGGCAGACATGTCAGGTGGAGATGAGGCTGAGCCGGCACCCAGCAAAGAAGCAGTTCTTGCTCATCTGCTCTCGGCTGATTCAAATCGCTTACGAGACGAGCCTGAAATTGCTAAAAATATAGGTGCACAATTGCAACACATGGGATTGGGAACCTGGTCGATTTCGATATTACGTAGATTACGTGACGCATTAGGACGCCTAAAACCCAATTCGATTTTAGAGGTTGGAGCAGGAATTGGACACCGAAGTGCTTGGATCTACGATATTTTCCAAGTCGATGGACAACATCCTGATTCCTATCAGATTGTTGAAGATGGAGCGAAATTTGCAGTTATTATACGCAGGCTAATGCAGAGGCACAATGCAGAAGGTTACACGACGATTGTCGTGGGAAATATTGACTCACTCATTGCAGAATCGAATGCGTGGATTGCAGCCTCTTCCTCTGGAATTGAAGTGGGTAATCCTCCAATAAATCCACAACACGACGCTATAATCGTTGACGGAGCATCAGTAAACCGCTCTCGTAACGTTGAATCGCTTCTAAAATTCCTTTCTCCAAACGGTGTGCTGTTCACTGTAGAGCCGGACATGCCTCTCGGAGATATTGATGAAGATGATGCCGAGGGAATGCGTACTGTCGATGGATTTAACCATTGGATTCAGCTCATTCAAAAGACAACAGAAACTCATCATGTTGCATTTATGCCCCTTTTCGGTGGCACACTGGTAGCTATTCTTCGCAAATGATTTATTCAGCTTGTTCGAGAAGTGCTTGAATCTTCAAAAGTCCGTATCCATAGTCATCATCGTGTCCAACTTGTCCGTCCATCGGCTGAACCGATTGTTCAATCCAATCTTTGATTTGTTCGGAATTCGCCGAGGAGGTTGCTTCCATCAGCACGGGGTTCTCTTGCAAAAGCAATGCAATTGCTCCAGTCACATATACGGTTGCGGCACTTGTTCCATCGACCACCGACCAAGTTCCTTCATTATTGATAACAGGAACATTCTGCGCAGGAGCTACCAATTCGGGCTTCTTGTGAGGGTCGGCTCGAGGCAACAAGACAGGGAACAATCGACCGTTATTGTCTCCTGTCGATGAACCGTACCAATGTTCTCCATCCTGTTGGACTCCTCCAACACAGATGACCAAACGTTCACTGCAAGGACTTGACACATCTCCATCATCGTTGTCGCCACCATCATTCCCTGCAGCGGCGATGACGATTATACCTTGGTCGATTGCATCAGATGAAGCTTCATCTGAGCCACGGTTTGAGCCAATGTTAAACGGTAACAAATCAGGTGCTCCACCTAATGAGAGGGAGATGATATCAGCATCGTTGTTTACGCACCAATCAATCGCATCTGCAACATCTTGTTCATCACCAGATCCATTACTTGAAAGCGCTTTTGCTACAAGAAGGTCTACTTTTGGAGCAATTCCTTTCATCCACCCATCTGTAACCAATATTCCGGCCATGCTTGTTCCATGTCCGTGGTCATCGTATGGATTCTCTCTATTGTCGACAAAGTCTTTCCATTTGGTGATTGTTCCGGGTTTCAAGTCCTGATGTTCTGCTGTGATTCCTGAGTCAACAATACATACAGTAACACCACTTCCATCTAAACTCACTCCATCAAAATCAATGAGTTGAGAGTATATCTCCTGAGACTCGAGTGCTTGAGCGCTGGGTCTGTATGAAACCAAACCGTCATTTCCAATCAAAATTGAACCGAGATAAACCATCGAACACACAAGCAGAATGCCAACACAAACTGCGATGAATCGTTGAGCGAATGCAAAGTTTTCATCATCGGAACTCGAAAATTCAGCAATAAAGACCTCATCGGATTCTAAATCACCTGAGTTTTGCTCTCCAATTTCCTCCACGCTCGCACCTCATGACGCACTAAAGGCATGCACAGCTTCTGCAAAAGTCTCTGCAAACAACCGTGCTTCATCCTCGGTATTGTAAAGATAGGCTGATGCACGAAGTGAACCGTTATCAAAACCTCTGGAATTGAACCATGAATGAACACAGTGTTGGCCACTGCGAACCATTACGCCAGCGGCTTCGTCCAGGAGTAATGCAATGTCGTGTGCTGGGAGTTTGTTCATGAGTACTGAGCAGATACCTCCACGTAGTTTGGGATTTTCTGGGCCAATAATATCAACTCCGGGCAAATCTTTGATTCCGTCGGTCATGATTTGGTTCAAACGAATCTCGTGTTCATGAACCTCATTCATATCAAAACTTGAGAGGTAATCGATAGCAGCACCTGTCGCCATCATGCCAGAAAAATTCCCGAGTCCACCTTCAAATCGTGCGGGAGGTTTTGCCCATTCGATTGAATCATAAGTTGCATTTGCAATTGTTTGGCCACCCGATTGAATCGTTCGTAAATTGTCGAGAAGTTCGTACTTACCCCACAAACCACCCATTCCGGATGGTCCACACATTTTGTGAATCGAAAAGGCGAGGAAATCGATGTCAAGTTCTTGTACATCGACCCTCATATGGGGTGTTGACTGTGCCCCATCAACACAAACCAGGGCACCAAAGTCATGAGCAATACGTGTGATTTCTTTGATCGGTACTTGAACACCGTCAAGGTTTCCAATTTGACTCATTGAAACCATTTTCAATTTTTCTCCTGCATCTGCACAGGCAGCCTCAAACGCTTCAATGTCGAAAGTATTGTCCGGGAGTGAGGGAACTACTCTGTGGTCTATACCTCGTTCTTGCTCCAGTTGAAGCCAAGGCACGAGGTTTGAATTGTGTTCTCTATCGGTAGTTAACACGACATCTCCTTCTTGCCATTTCATTCCATGAGCTACTTGGTTTAGTGAATGAGTAGCATTTCGTGTAAAGACCACTTCATTTGGATTCCCTGCATTCAAAAATTTCTGGAGTTTAATTCGAGCATTTGATGTTTGTTTCGAAATCTTCGTGCCGTAGCGATGTACTGAACGACCACCACACCCCGGTGTTTGAGTATAGTAATCATTGATTACTTTCAACACACTTTCAGGTTTCAGTGTTACGCATGCATTGTCCAAATATGCTGGTGAGTGTTCACCTTGTAACGTTGGGAAATCATTTCGTATTTTTTTAATATCCATTACCATGCCTCCACATCACTCAAAAAATCCATTACTGGAGCGTTAATTCCGCACTGAGGACAATCAAATCTAGTTGGTGTTTTGGCAGAGCATGATTTGCATGATTCGCCAATGAAACTTGCTTGGTTACATCCAATTGTACTGCAGGGGACAGAAATTTTCCCGGCACGAGTGCGGAAAATGGGAACCGATGCATCACACTCAGGGCAATTTGAGGAATCACTTTCATCCAGAACAGGCGTACCCTCCATCTCGAGTTCTGCTTTTTTAGCAGCCAAAGTAGTAACCTGAACTCCTGTACCGAGCATACGCTGTGGGTACCAAATTAATATCATGAATACAGGAAGGGACAAAATTCCAGTTATGATGTGCAATACGAGAGTTGCGGTTCTTTCGCCCCCTCTTTCGGCAACAAAATTTGCCCCAGCCCATGAAGAGATGAATACAAGGCTAAGCCATAAACAAAGAACAAAACCCCATCCTCTAAGTGAATGTTCGGCCATTTCCATTTGCATAAGTCGAACATCTTCATGAACATGATTTTCTTCAACATGAAGGTCTCGAGTTTCGACAACTGCGCGGCTAAAATAGTAAATGAAGAACACGACAACCAGAATTGCAAGTGTTCCCTCCATCATATCTGAAAGAGCTGCTCCTGATGGGAAATCTGAATTTGTCTTGTGAAAGAATATGTGTGCAATCATGATGATGTTCCAAAAAACAAGCAAAGACAGAGCATGAATGCGCATTACTGGAAAAAGTCTCCAAATTTGGATGGCAAAAACTCCCCAACAAACCAATGAGATAAGCATTTGGAAAAACCAGTAACTACGTACCGAAGTCAAACCTTCTAACCCATATTTTAGAGCGTCGCCCCCAGAAAGAATCTCCGGTGATATGGAACCCAAAATGAATGCTAAGGCACCTATTCCTAAGGTTAGCCAGTGTTCTTTTTTCCACTCTCTGTAGGCCAACATTGACTGAAATTTCAGTTCAACTTGGATCTTGTCGATTGATTTTCCCAGTTCGTGAATACTCGAGAATTCAAAAAAGGGATTGATGTTTCTGAGCCGAAATGGAAGAACATCGTGTTCTTCCCCCTCCTGTTCAAGAAGCAGCGCTTCTTCGCTCATGTTACTCCCACATGTTCCACCTTTGAGTTCTTTTGCCATGTATTTCTTGCGAACACATCATTACCAAGGGTGAGCATTAAACGCCAATGCTAAGTCGGCAGGTTACAAGCCGAGATCGCATAGCCTGGTATTGCGCGCGACTGGAAATCGCGTGTCCTTGTGGCACGAGAGTTCAAATCTCTCTCTCGGCGCTTAACTTTGAGATGTGTCTTTCTTTTTGGCATAATTCACTTTGGGTTCATGAACAAAGAGCCACCGGCGAGAATTGAACTCGCGACCTCCTCATTACCAATGAGGTGCTATACCGCTAAGCCACGGTGGCAGTAAAGACGGCGACAAACCGGTGTGATATAACCGCTTCGCGTCATAGAAATGTATCGAAAATGAGCCTTTGAACAGTACCGATTCCTCAAAGGCTATAAGGTGATTTAGAGAAATGAGGTATTGGAGAAGGCAACTTCTCTGGATGGGATAATATGCAGCGAGAGCAGGAAGCAAAAATAGAGATGCGGCAACGGGTTCGTGATCTACAAAATCAAGTCGATGAATTGAAAGACCTAGTGAACACATTGTTAAGCGTGATATGTGAAGAGCCTGATGGCGTCCACAGCGGTTCGGCACCAACCATTCCTGGCCAACCTGCTCACAACTATTGCATGTAATCAACCTTTGATTACTGCAAGAGGATTTAATCGAACCACGGGTCGAGCCAAGCCTGCATTTTCCGTTAGTTTGATGACTTCATCGACATCTTTGTATGCATCTGGTGCTTCTTCCGAAAGTACATTTGGAGTAGATGCATGGATTCGAATGCCTTTTGATTCAAGTTCTTTTTTGAGTGCTGAACCGTCGATTGTCCTCTTGGCCTGAGTCCGTGAGAGTGCGCGCCCAGCACCATGGCATGAGGAGCCAAATGCGATATTTTGGCCAGTTTTTGGTCCGGCCATAACCCATGAACCAGTCCCCATATCACCGGGGATGAGTACGGGCTGGCCAGTTTTTCGATATTTAGAGTCAAGATGAGGCGAATCACCACTGTACGCTCGAGTAGCACCTTTCCTGTGGACTATACAAGTGCAATTTTTATCGTGAATATGATGGTCCTCGACCTTCGCAATGTTGTGGGCAACATCGTACAATGTTCGTGCTTCACCGTCAACTCCGAGTTCGAGTCTCAAGACTTCGCGTAATCGGTGTGCCAATGCACTTCGATTTGCAAATGCGAAATTAGCAGCGGCGTTCATTGCATCGAAATAGGATTGGCCTTGAACTGAGTGAAATGGTGCAGCAGCCAATTGTCTATCAGCGATTTCAAAGTCCCATTCGGAATCATACCATCCATTACCTTTTTTCTTGTATCTTCTTTCAAGGCTGCGTACATGGTCGCTGCAGACCTGATGCCCAAGCCCACGTGAACCAGAATGAATCATAGCCACCAATTGACCATCGTAGAGCCCCCATTGCTCAGCGGTTTCGGCATCAACTGTCTGCCCCACAGTTTGTAATTCAAGGAAATGATTTCCGCTGCCAAGTGTACCTAATGCTCTCAATCCTCTCTCCTTAGCACGAGATGAGATTTCAGCATTTTCTGTGCCGAGTAACCCTCCTGACTCCAAGTGTTCAAGATCTTCGTCAAACCCAAATCCCAGTTCAACTGCGGCTGGAGCACCACCTTGAATTAAACGCTCCAAATCACTGTTTGTGATGTCAAGCCCTCCCTTTCCTGAAGCCCCAGCAGGAATTCTACCTGCCAGTCTTCCAGCTAACTTTTTCAAATTTGGAATATCACCTGCCGTCGCATCAAGAGCGAGCATTCGCACTCCACAGTTGATGTCAAAACCTACTCCACCGGGGGATATCGCACCTCCTGAATCACCAAATTCAGTATCGGTAGCGACGACACCTCCAATAGGTAAACCATAACCAAAGTGCCAATCAGCCATGCCCCAAGCCTCACCAACTATTCCGGGAAGACTTGCAGCATTGATCAGTTGTTCAGGTCCACGGTCATCTGCATGGAGTTCCAGATGGTTTGTATCGGTGACGAGTCTGGCATCAACTTTCATATTTCCATGGGCCTTAATGCGAATTGTGCCGTCTCCTTCATGAGACAAGTACTGACGCCAATCCTCGGCCATAGCAGTAGTACGAGGAGTTCACCTTTGAGGATTGTTCTTTGTTTCTTCCATAAATTACCCACAGGTTTCAAAGTGTATCGCACTGTGGGATGGTTGTCTCTTAGGCAGTTGAGTAACATGGGATTACCACCGATTGATTTAGCAGTGTTTCATAATGCTGGTTTTGAGCGTCGGCAATGTAGAATTACACAACTTTGGTTTTGGACCACTGATAAGAATCGTGACACTTGCGGCGACACCTCTGAAGATGAATATACCTTCATTGGCGCTCCCCTCATCAAAGGTTTTGATATGCGCGGTAAGGCACTTAAGGACGCCATGAGAGAAGCATTTCTCAAATTTTTTGAAGACGTTCAACATACACGAATAGAACCTTATCCAGTACTTGCTCGTTGGAGGGATGACATCCATCTAACAATTGCTTCTATTGCAGATTTCCAACCTCATGTGACCTCGGGACAAGTTGAACCTCCTGCCAATCCATTGACAATTTCCCAGCCATGTATTCGGTTGACAGATGTAGATGCTGTCGGTCGTTCAGGTCGCCACTTGACCACATTTGAGATGATGGCACACCATGTTTTCAATCGTCCCGATGACGGAAAAATGTACTACTGGATGGAGGAGTGCGTGCAATACTGCCATCAACTTATGACCGATACTTTCTCTATACCTGTCGATGAGATTATTTACGTCGAAAACCCCTGGTGTGGAGGAGGGAATGCTGGAGCAGCAGTCGAAGTTATCGTTGGAGGGCTTGAACTTGCAACTCTCGTGTTCATGAATCTTGAAGAACATCCCGAAGGAGACATTGAACTCAAGGGAGACTTGTACAGAGAGATGCCATTGCAAATTATCGATACAGGATATGGCCTTGAACGATTTTGCTGGGCAGCTGCTGGTACGCCTACAATTTATGAAGCAATTTATCCTGAATCTGTTTCTTGGTTGAAGGATTTATCAGGATTCTCCACTGTAACTTCAAAATGGCCAGAACTGGATTTGGATAATCTCTTGGGAGAGATGAGTCGACTAAACGGAATCATGAATATCGAACCCGGTGTCGATGCCGATGAATTGCAAAGAACATTCTTGAGACGTTTGGCTGAACGAGGAATTGAGGTGACTGCCGAACAATTCTCATCAATTACCGAACCTTTGGCGAAGATTTACGCAATTCCTGACCATCTCCATGCTTTATCGAATATGCTTGGAGATGGCTTGGTTCCATCCAATGCAAAAGCAGGATATCTTGCACGTATGCTTGCACGTCGAACTCTCCGAATGCGAGATGACCTCGGGCTTACAGTCTCTCTTCCAGAACTTGCGAAACATCATATTGATGTTAATCTTGGTGGCCAGTCAATGAAACAGACTCACGACGGTCTGTTAGAAGTTTTGAGGTTAGAGGAAGAACGGTACGGAGAAATGATTCGAAAGGGTGGTAATGTGATTGTTACACAACTCAAAGATTTACCGAAGGAAACTGAAATTATCCCGGATGAGATTTTATTCCAATTGAATGACTCTCATGGATTAGCACCCGATATGGTGGTCACCTTGGCTAAAAATGCAGGATGGAACAATGTCGTGATTCGGACAGGATTTGCTGCTGAAATGGCTGAACGCCATGCAAGAATGGCAAAACAAGCTGCTCAATCGGTAGAATCCAACACTTTGATTGAATCACCGCAGCATTTGCCTGCCACTATTCCGCTCTATTATGAGGATGTTCAACAGCGTGATTTTGATGCCAGTGTTTTGGCTAGTCTACCCTTGCTTGGTGATGATATTCCAGATGGTGCAACTCACGGAATCATACTCGACAAAACTTGCTTTTACCCAGAGGGTGGAGGGCAAGAAGGAGACTACGGCGCTTTGTTCACCGACTCGAAGAGAGTAAAAGTACTCGACACTCAAAAGGTAGGCAATCTTGTTGTCCATCTAACCGATGGTTCGTTTGAAACTGGGGCTCTGGTTCATGGCAATCTCGATTGGGCAAGACGAAAACAATTGATGGACCATCACACCGCTGTACATATCGTTGGAGGGGCGGCACGTCGTGTTCTTGGACCTCATATCTATCAAGCAGGTGCGAATAAATCCGTAGAATCTGGTCGTCTTGATATCACTCACTTTCGTCGCCTAGACCGAGATGATTTAGATGCGATTGAATCGCTGGCGAATGAAATTCTTGGCAAAGTCCAGCGAACTGAAAAAAGTGAACTCAACCGAAAAGATGCAGACAAAAAGTACGGCTTTGATTTGTATCAAGGTGGAGCTCCTAAAGGCAACTCAATCCGTATACTTCGAATAGCTGACCACGACATTCAAGCATGCGGTGGTACACATCACGATGAGCCAGGACAAATTGGTTCTATACGAATCGTTCGTTCTGCAGCCGTACAGGATGGTGTTGAAAGGTTACACATTGTGGCCGGTAAAGCAGCACTCGATTACGCCCGCCGACAAGATGAGATTCTGAGAACGACCAGTAAATTGTACGGAGTGCCTCAGCATGAACTTGCAAAAACATCTGAACGATTTTACAATGAATGGAAAGAACAACGCAAAACCATAGAGCAATTGGAAGCAGAAATTGTCCGACTCAGAACATCCGGAGGCGGCTCAGATACAACGGTAATTGACGGTGTTCGAATTGCCATAATGGAAGTATCAGGCGATTTAAAGAAAATGACAAAGATGCTCAAGGAACTCACTCTTGACAAATCAAACCCGACTCTTGCAGTTTTAGGTTCAAGAGAAGGTGGCGGTAAACTCATGATTGCAGTCACTGAAGATACTGTTGCGAATGAACGCTACAATGCAGTTGAATTGCTTCGTACAATTGCTCCACATATCAACGGTGGTGGTGGAGGTCGACCAACCCTTGCGCAAGGTGGAGGTTCAAATGCCGACGGACTTGATGATGCCTTAGCTGCTGCACGTTCGAATGTTGGATTGTAACTACAGACTTTTGAGAGCTTCAAGGTCAAAGTATGATACGGCATTGAGTAATGCATCTTCCCTTGCAAACCACTTGACTTCTGAGATTTCTTCTGTTTGTAGTTGAAGTGTCTTAATATCACCATTCCAACGTGAACGGTATGTAAAAGACACAAACGAGATGCCTTCATCAGTAAATATTTTTTGAGTAATAATTGGCTCGTGTTGTTCTAAGACTATACTCAGTCCTATCTCTTCAAGAGTTTCACGCACACAGCCAATGCTTGGGTGTTCATCGTGATCCATATATCCACCCGGAAGCGTCCAAAAACCTCTGAAGTGTCCGCGTTCAACTTTGCCCATGAGGACTTCATCGTTCTCATTACGAATCATTACCTTCGAGACCAATCGATGAATGGACCTGTAAATTGCTTCACGAGCAACTGGGTGAACAGAATTATCTGCAATCAATTCATCTTTCCAAGCCCACTTTTTTGGCCATTCAATTTTCGGATATCCTTTGAGCACCCGGTAAACCATCGTTCCAAATACGATTCGAGTTTCCCGAAGAATTTTCCAATCGATGCCTAGAGCGTCAATTTCTTTACGAGTAGGTAGACGAATTTGTTCGGAGGCATCAATTCGCCCCTGCAATGGAAGTTGTGGGCCATTTCCTTCACTGTTCACCAACAGGACTTTTCCATCGTGTTCGAGATGGACAACTTCAGTGGGATGCACGACATTGCGTTTTTGTCATATTTGATGAATGCTCGTATATATTAGGTTTCAACTATGGGATTTGTTCAAGTATCTCCTTTCTTTCGCAAATTTATGGACATCGAACAAATGAATGACTCCGGATGGGCAAAAACATACTTGTTGACTGATAATAACTCGAAGTCTGCAGGATTAATCGACCCAGTTTACGACTTCATGGAACACTATCTGAAAGTTCTAGAAACCCGAGGCCTATCACTGGAGTTTGTCGTTGCGACGCACACGCATGCAGATCACATTACTGCTTGTTATTCACTTCGTGAACGGACTGGCTGTGAATATTTCATGTGGAAAGATACCGCATGTTTGGGCATTTCCAAATATCTTGATGACCGTGAAGTGTTTAGGCTCGGTTCAAATGAACTGACAGTACACCATGTACCTGGACACACAAACGATCATATTCTTGTCGAAACTTCATCCCATCTTTTTACGGGCGATTTCTTGTTTAACGGAAAAGGTGGTGTTGGCAGAGATGATTTGCCCAGTGGACGGATTCAAGAACATTGGAATTCCCTTCAACGCTTGAACGCACTTGAGGATGAGTTGGTGGTTTGCAGCGGCCATGAACCACCTGGAACCGATATGCAGACACTTGGATGGAATCGAATGAACAATCCAGTCTTGCAATTGACAACATTTGAGGAATTTGCGTTATGGCAAGAGGAGGTTACTGCAGGTTTAGGTTCTGTTTCAAAAATTAAGACAGCTTTGCCAGCGAATCTTTTTGCGGAAATTCCTGAAGTCATCCCGTGGATGGAATAGGTCATAATATGCGAAACCATTTGAAGAAGTGTGGCAACCCAACATCATGGGCCACGGTTCTGCTCGATGTCTAATTCTTGTTTGTGTGCTGCAATTGCTTTTACTTGGTGTATCTGCCGCACCCTTAACCAGCTCATTGAATCCTCTCGGTGACTTTGAGAGAATGGATTCTGCACTCGAAGATGAACTCAATTCTGTCAGTGACGATACGGTCCTTTCTGTAATCTTCCAACTCAACTCCAAAGTTACATCATCCGATCTCGAACATTTTGAATCTCTAGGTGCGGCAGTACTTGGCGATGCTCCACTTCTTGATGGAGGTCTCATAGAAGCAAAGGCAAGCGATATTCGAGTCATTAGCCACTGGGATAGAATAGAATATCTCGAACTCAACCGCGAGTTGGAATTCTTCTATCTGCCTCCGGAATTCGGAGGAGAGCCGATAACAGAACCGGGAATTCTCATGCACGAGACCACGCATGTTGTCAATGCGACAACTTCTTGGCATCGCGCCATCATCAAACCAGATGGAACTGTTGCCTACGATACCGACCTTGCATTCACGGAATGGGACGGGGATGGAACAGCAATTGTTGACCTCGACACTGGGGTTGATGCAGGCCATCCAGATTACGACTATCTACAGCCTTGGAGTGGAGAAAAAACCCTTTATTCTGCAAAGTGGGATGGCGTCTGGACTGAAACAAGGAATTCCGATACTTCATCTGGTCACGGTACCCACGTCGGTGGTACAATTGCTGGTAACGGTGACGCATCAGCAGGCCGACGTGCAGGAGTTGCCAAAGGTGGGCAATTGGTTGCACTTGGAACAGGTGATGGTGCCTCTATTTTTGCTGCTGAGCAAGGTTTAGAATGGACATATCAACATTCTATTCCTGGCCAAAATGAATACCACATTCGTGTGGTTTCGAATTCATGGGGGACTG
>MDSV01115540.1_pt1 | contig 28950 bp, 17 predicted proteins | sample 810851 | NCBI WGS metagenome assembly MDSV01 (sample SAMN05326640, study PRJNA326480) | marine metagenome | isolation source: seawater | place: Atlantic Ocean: North East | collected 2012 | reverse complement strand
AATGTTCTCATTTCATTGATACCAGAATAGCGAATAGCATAAGTTCCATGTTCCTGTTTTAATACCGGCCCATGCACAGATCTGTATATTTTTTTATTAATGGTCCATTTTATAGGACCGAATACTTTGATTTTTATTTTTGTCTCTTCAACTTCCAATTTCTTCCAATCGCCATCGAAAAGATATTCATTTTCATTAAGAGGGTTCATTTCTAATTCGTAAACATCAATTAGATCTGGACTATTAGAAGTGAATGACCAGCCTAAACTATCATTATGTCCGTGATTGACCAAAGGTGAGCCTGGGAATAATCCTCCAGTTATATTCAATCCGTTTTCGCTTTTCATATGAGCTTCATACCAAGCTGTTGGACCTGACCATGGTTGATGTGTGTTAACCAATAAACGAGTGAAGCCATCTGCAGATTTTTTTGGACCAACACCAATTACATTACTACCAATAAGATCAATCTTTAATGGATCAAAATTATATTCATCATCTAAAAATATATCGGAGGAAAAAACTGGTTTTTCTTTTTTAAATAGTTTTGATAAAGTTTTCTCTATGCCGTACAAATACGGTATTTGATACATCCACCCAGCTATTACATCTCTTCCTTTTAAAGGAAATATTTCCCTCCGAACAATTTTGGGGTTTTCAGATGCATATTTATTTATTCCGGCTGCATAAGCATCACATATTTTTTTAATATCCTGAGGAATCTCATTATCGTATCTCTTATTTATTTGCTCCCATACTCCAATGAGAGCAACATAATAGTCTACAGGTGCATATTTAACACCATATACAGAACCAAGCTTACCTCGAGCTCCAAGCAGTAGATCTTGAATGGTATTAAAGTCATCCTCTGCATGAGCATATGCTAGACCGAAAACAGCATCAGCATCATTTTTACCAAATACATGAGGAACACCCATACTGTCTCTGTAAATAGTAGCGTAAAATTTTTCTTCTATACCACTTTCATTTATTTTACTAACTACACCTTGACTATGGCAGGATATAAAACTAAATAAAATCATTAATAAAAATATTTTAATAGAGGATGATGTTTTTAAAAACAGGGGTTGATATTTTTTAATATTGAAGCTCATCTATTTTTTAAAAATGATAAAATACTTTGTACTTCATCTTTGGTTGATTTTGGAAATGGAGCTATGTGTTTGTTATTTAACTGAATTCTATAACCAGTGATATTATTACCTTTAAGCAATAATGAATGAATTTCTTCATAAAGTATAACTGTTGGTGAATCTTTAAAAAACTTGAAAATCCGCATATCTACATCCGTAAAAAGAACCCCTTTTTTTCTTAACCATTTGTTGAAATAAAATAGATCGGAGGTATTGTTAGATGTTAAAAGATTACTTTCAAAATTTACAGGACTTGAAAAAGAGTTAAAAAAAAACATATCATTATGTCTAGTTTTATACTTAACAAATCTTGCATCTCTTTTTATTAAAATATGCTTATTGAGGTTTTGTTTTACATTGTTTGATTCAGGTGATAACTGATACTCTTTTCCATAAAATTCAAGCTCTTCAATAAATGAAAATCTAGATTTATTTTTTAGAATATGTTCTGACAAATTACTGATATTAAAAGTATATCGTATTTCATTATTGTATTTTGGCCTTATACCAATAACCAACGTATCAGAAACTAAAATTTCTAATAACATTAATACAGGATCCGGTGAGTAGGCAACCTTACCGTCATTGGATAATTTCCAATCTTCCTCAAACAAACCATATTCTTTAATATTGTAAAAGACATTTGCATCTGATAAGTTTGCAAAATCTCCCCAATTAATAGCTAATAATAAATTTTGATTATCTAAGATAAAACTCAATTTACCTTTTACCCTAGATGAAAAAACTCTTTCCTCATTAAGACTTAAGTTGGAAATAATCAGTTTACCATCTTCTCTTACTTTAGATTGCCAACCTTGTACAGATGGAAGACAAATATTAGTTAAAAATACTATTAATAAGGTTTTTTTAATCAATACTACTCAGTATAACTACAGTCTTATTTAGGTGTATCTATGGAAGATACTAAATGTGTTCTATTGCAAAGACATATGAAAAATCACGCATGATGAATCATCATCGAACCAAGAGCCTTCTAAATTTATTTTCCCACTATCAGAATCAACTGTGTATGTAAAGACTTTTTCCATCACTTCAAAATATTCACTATACTCAAGCATATTACAAGAATCTGGAGATGATATATAAGATGGGTGTCCAAAAGAATTAACACATACTGAGTCCATAATAACAGTAACTGTAGAAGCAGCTTCATTCGCGGTCCATGTTCCATTAATAAAAGCACTCTGACTACAAGATGTGGTCTCTATATTATATTGGTTATGCTCATAATAAGTGTTACAGAACTCTATTGGGGAATAATCATAATATTCATAATATGAATCACTACAGCCATCTTCATTGTCCCAAGTACCATAAAAATCTTCACACTCATATTTTAAGTTTACATCTTGAGTAAAGTATAGTTGTAAACTACCATCGGAAAGCAACCAAAGGTTATATTCATCTATGTAAGAATCAGACATTACATACGCTGTGCTATCAACTGATTTAATGCAACTATAAAAAGATTTAATGGAATCTGCATACCAGTCACCTATAATAGGACTAAAATCATCTTTTGGATTTTTCTCATCCCAAAGCTCATCTACTAAGTCGTTACAACTAATTAACAATAACATTAGAAAAGAAAAAAAAGTAAAAAATTTTGCGGAATTAATTCTTAATAAACAAATTAACTTATTCATTTAGGCACACTCCATGTTATAAAATAAATTTTCACTAAATATCATATATTAAATATAGGTTTAATAGAACATATTATGTAGTCTAAACATATAATTTTATAAATGAGCTTGAATTTCTTTGTTAAAGCTATCTAAATCAATAAGTTCAAAATCCATGCCTATATCAATGATATTCTGAAAATCATCATTCCTATTAATAAGCAATAAACTACATACTTTCAATTTAAATAAAAGTATTTCTCTTTCAAGTCTTAATTTTTCAATGGTGAATATCTTTTGACGATAAAAATTGGTTAATACCATGATATCAATCATAAGATTTAAAGTGTTATCAATTTCGAATTCAAAATTATTCAACCATTTATAGTAAAGAAACATAAATATTTCATAATTGAAATATAATTCGTTTGAGTTTTGTCGTTTTAGCCAGTATTCTTTATGTTCAGTATAGTATGAAATCTGTTCTTTAATATTTTTAAGGTCAATATTATTTTCATTTTGAAAGGTGTTACTTTTTAGAACATAGTTTCTAGCCTTTACCTCTAGATCATAAAATTTAACAATCTGTTTAATTTGCTTCTTAGATTTTCTGATAATTTTCTCAGGTGTATCTAGAAAGCATTTAATTAAGTTAAGTTGTATCATACCAAAAAAAAGCCAATCATTTTTTGTTATTACACCTTGATCGATCAATTTTTGAAGATTAGGAAAATACTCTCTAAGTTTTAATCTTACTTTGCGTATGACCTCTTTTTCTGTCAGTAGTTTGTTAGAGACATTCATTTTAGGTTCAATATCTTAACACTGTCTGGTTCTGGAATTGCATTATTGTAATTTTCATAGAATTCTAAATCTTGATTTTTTAACATGATAAAAATAATCACAAAGGTGAGGATTAAAATTAATACTGTATGTTTTAATTTAATTTTATCCATTTTTCAAACAGAAAGGATAATTAAAATTTAAAAAACGATTTACGAAGAAGTTTAAACAAAAACTTTAAGGTTGAACTAATTAATTCTTGTTTAATATAAGGATTTGAATAGAAAAATTTTCCTCTTTTGAAAATCATAGAAATCTGATTTCTGTTTAAACTAAAAAACCGGTATAAATACCAGATTATATATAAGATAAAAAGAGCTACAGCTAATCGAAAATAAAACATATGATTCACAATTAATTAAAAATATCCTCTTTTTCAAGCTCTATTATATTCCCGTAGATAGATAATTTGTCAAAATCAATCTTTTCTTTATTACCAACTATTGCTATTGTATATGGTTTTTCCTTGATATAATTATTATAAAATTTAACTATATCATTAAAATTTGAACTTTCATATACCTGTTTTTGTCTGATTTTTGGGTCTTCTTTAAAACCTTGATTGACCCAATTTCGTATTGTTGTACCTATCGACCTAAAATTAGACCTAGAAGACGTAAGTGACTCTAAAAGGCCTGATTTTATGCCATTTAGACGGTTTGCTTTTTGCGGCATATCTTTCAAAAGGCTCATATACGTTTCTATTGCTTCCATAGTTTTATCGGCCTGAGTACCCATGAATCCCTCAAACCTACCGCTCTCGTCGAAGAAAAATGGTTTTCTATATGTACCATATGCGGAATAAGCAAGCGATCTAAATTCTCTTATTTCTTGAAAAACTAATCCGGACATACTACCGCCAAAGTATTTATTAAACATATTAGATAAATGACGATTATCCTCATTCATCATTTCACCATCTACGATAATATAAATTTGGCTCTGAACAGCTTTTTTATCATTATGAAAGTATATAGTGTTAGAATTATTTAATACTTTGTTAAACTTGTAAGGAGATTTTGATTCCTTCAGTTCATCTTTAATCACAAAATATTCTTTAATCGAATTCCTTACCACATCTTTTTTAACAGTACCAGTGTAGAAAACGGTAGTTTCAACCTTCATAGCATCCTTGATTTGATCAATCAGAAAATGTCCGTCCATTTTTTTAACCTCATTGACTGTAGGCCTTGTCAAATAATCAGATTTTTCACCCCATATAGCATATTGTTTTATTGCATCTGATTTTGCTGAAGTTTCCGTTGTCTCGAACTTTCTTTCTATGATACTACCTTGAATTAGTTTTTTCAGTTTTTTCTTATCTTCCTTTCTTATTTCCATACTGCTCAAAAAGGAGCCTGTAAGTTCAATCGTTTTTTTAAAATGCTTATCAAAACCTTTAATATTAATTCCTGTATGATTCATAGTACTGAAAAAGTCTACTGTTGCTCCAATTTTTTGTAATTCTTCTTTAAATTCGTTAAATGTATATTGCTCATTACCGATCATTGCACCAAAACCAACAGCATAGGAAAGAGTGTTGTTTTCATATTTACCTATACCCCATTCTAATCTTAAAGAGAAGATTGAATTGATAGGATTTTGATTATAATAAAAATGATAATTTTTATTAATCTCTTCATAATCAGTATCTTTTTTAAAGTTCAAAAAATCTATTTTAATATCTCCGGAGGGAATATCATTTAGGAAAGTAGCGTATTCAGATACTTGTTCAGCATTTTTTGGTTTTACCGGCTTGTAAGGCGGTTTTTGAACTTTATCCTTTTTAGGAAATCCAATTTTTGATTTAAAAACCAGGTAATTTTCATTAAAATATTTATTTGCAACATCAATTACATCATTTTTTGTAATAGCTTGGACAAGGCTTGGATAATTTGCTATTTCCTCCCATGATCTATCGTTTAAAATCATATCTAATGCATAGTTTAAGCGATTTGATGAACTTTCTAATCCTGTTTCATGTTCTTTTATAATGGATAATTTTATTGATTCCAAATATTCATCACTGAAGTCACCACTTTTGACTTTTTCAATTTCATTTAGGACTGCGTTTTCAGCCCCTTTAAAAGTTTGAAAGATTAATTTAGGGATAAACATAAATCCAATCGCTCCATGATCAGAGCCACCTAGACCGCTTATAGCGGATGAGCCAAGTAATTTATTTTCAATAGATAATCTATCTAATAAGCCTGTAGTAGAGCTATTATTAAATAAGTTTCTAATTACATTTAAAGCTACATAGTCCTCATGCCTAGGCGGAGGTAGTCTATACCCTATCATTCCAAAACGAATGGGCGTTAACCTTTTTGATACCACTTCTCTTCCATTAAAAGAATCCTCATCCACATTCACAAAAACAGGGTCTTTTCCTGAACGTAACCTTCCAAATGTTGACTCAATATATTTTTTTGCTGAAACTTGGTCAAAATTTCCAGATAACATTAAAGTCATATTATTCGAAATATAGTAGGAGTTATAGTATTCCTTCATCTGTTTAATAGAGGGGTTTTTTAGATGCTCCTTGGTACCTAAAACTGTTTGTTGACCATAAGGGTGTTTTTTGAAAAAGTTCCTAAAAAACTCTTCAAACATAACCCTAAATGTGTTATCCATAGCTCTATTCTTTTCTTCGTAGACAGTTTCAAGTTCAGATTGGAATAGTCTAAAAACCGGATTTTCAAACCTATGAGTATTTAGCTCTAGCCATTTTCGCATTTGATGTGGCGGAAATGAGCTAACATACGCTATTATATCATTGCTAGTAAAAGCATTTACACCAGTGCTTCCAAAACCTTCAGCTAATCTATCAAATTCGTTTGGTATGGCAAAATCTGAAGCTATTACGTTTAATGCATTTATTTTTTCTTGAATTAAGCTCCGTTTACTTTCATCGAATTCTCTGCCTAATTCATCATATAGATATTCTATACTATCTAAGTATACTTTCTCGCTTTCGTAATCTACCGTACCTAATTTATCGGTACCTTTGAATAGCATGTGTTCTAAATAATGAGCTATACCAGTTGCATCAGCGGGATCTTGCTTACCTCCTCCCTTAATAACTACTCCCCCAAAAACATTAGAAGCATATTTATCGGGGTTTAATATCACTGTTAAACCATTTTCTAAAGTGTACTTCTCAACCTTTAACTCAGTTTGCGCATATCCAATCGCAAGAAATAAAAAATATAAAAATATAAATCTAATCATCATTCTCCCTAATATGTTAATACAAGCTTAATTAGTTTACTTGATTTTATACTCTTAAAGAATTTTTAAAAAGTAGGATTTATGATTAGGGAGAGCAGAAATGATTATTTTATTAGAAGCATCTTCTTTGATGCATAGTATTCATCTGAATTAAATACTAAAATATACATTCCAGCAGAAAGAGTTTGTCCAAAATCATTATTTCCATCCCATATAATATTTTTAACTCCAGCACTTTGAAAAGAATTTACAAGTGACTTTACTATTTTACCGTTAAGGTCATATATATTAATACTTACATATGTATCTTTGGGCAAAGAATATTGTATTCTAGTGTTTGGGTTAAATGGATTTGGATAATTTTGCTTAAGAGAAAAATCGTTTGGTATATTATTCATCTCAATATCTAATTGCCCACCGTAACAACTACCAATTTCATATGAATGTGGATCTGCGGAGCTATTTCTTTCTAAACCATTATAGGAATAGGTAAAATAAAACTGTATCACCTCTCCCTCATCAGCATTAATTTGAAAAGGCACATTTGGCGTTACAATATATCCAGGAGGAGTGCCACCAGTACTGTAATATAATATACAAGTAGGGTTACCAACATGGCCTGCGCTAGGAATGAAGGTGATGTTTGGATTATTTAAATCATCTGAGAACTCATACGTATAGTCACCATTAGAAGGTCCACCAGTGCAAGAGGGAGCTTCTATGATCTCAATTTCAAAAATACTAGGTTCTGATGACAAACCATCATCATCATATGCTATTACCTCAATTGTATGTATACCAAGTGATAAATTATGCATCACATATGAGTATGGTTCTTCAAATAGCTCAGCGATAAGATTATTATTATCATAAAATTCAACTTTTTCAATCATGCCATCGATATCATTAGCGGTTGCTAAAAGTTCTATGCTAGAGCCATAATAGTAGGATGAAGCTAAATTAGAGGTATTAAGAGAAACTATTGGAGAAAAATTTTCAGAGCTAGATACAAATACAAAAATATGATCTATTGATGAATGAGAATTATCATTTACAGTAAGTTTAAACTTATATGTTCCTTCAACTAGATCATTAATATCGGTTATTTGATTGCTAGGAGATAGAACATTAGCAGTATTGGGACCATAAACCTGATCCCACTGAAAATTTAAATTATCAGTATCTAAATCTGAACTTAAACTTCCATCTAGGACTGAAGAGCTGTTTGGAAGAACAACTAAAATATCTTCTCCTGCATTAGATATCGGAGGATAATAGTCTAACTCTCTGTTGAAAGTAAAATTTAATTTACCAAGGTTAAATCCACCGTCCGTAAACACTAAGCGAAGTACATGCTCTCCAGCATTTAATCCAATATTCTCTGTATTCCCGCTTAGCCAGTTATACCAGTCGCCTGTGTTTGCAGCATAAATATTGTCACTTATAACTTGTCCATTTATTTCAAAATGAAACGGTCCTCCGCCACCAACTATATCAGAAGCGTATCTGTATTGCAGGTCATAGTACCCTGCTGCTTGAACATTTATAGTGTATTCGACCCATTCACCAGCCTCTATCCAGCCTAATGTAGGACCTTCGGTATTACCAAAATATTCTACATCAACATATTGATCAGTTCTGAATGTACCTTCATTGTTAAGCGAGTTGTCAAAATAGGTAATATTTTGACCTAAACCACCTTCAAAGTAATCATACTTACCAGATTCAATCACACCAGGAATAATATTCATTGAATTATTATATGCTAATTGTTCACCAACTGTAACTGTAATAAAATTACTTAGTCCAAATTCTGAACCAGAATATACCTTTGCATAAATATTATGGATACCTAGCCCCAGATTTGTAGCTGTAAATTGAAATGGCGGACTTGATACTTCTCCAATGAAATCTGAATTATCATAAAACTCAACTCTGGATATACTACTGTTATCAGATGAAAAGTTTATGGTGATACTACCATTAATATAAGCCTGATTGAAATCTGTTTGTATAGTACCTGCAATTGACTCACCTCTATTGGTGCTCATTTCACCAGCAGGAACTGTCAACTGATATCCATCAGAAAAGGTAACAATCATCTCTTCACCCGTATAATTATGCGCTGCGTATGTTATTTGACCCAAATTATCAAAACTAGCTGCTATTGGCCAATCTGCTGTTACATTAGATCTATATTGACCAAGAGCGTTCATGGAATGTAACCAGTAGTAGGTTTGAGCATCGGAAATACCAAATTTCAGAATCCTGTTCGGGTTTGAGTTGTAGAGCTCGATCGCAGCTGGAGCATCAATAAATGATAAATACTTCCAATATACATCATGCCAAAGGTTTGGATTAACTTCGTTATTTAAAATACCAGTATTACTTGTTATCTCGTTCCATAGTTCGGTAGAATAATCTAGATTGTGAGCTAAATAAAAAGACCCACCATGAATAGGATACATTTCAATACCGTAAGATGCTGCTATATCATTAGTCCAAAATGTACCATTATCGTAAGAATTTCCCCATACTCTAGATACTAAACTATATTGCTGATTATCAGAAAAATTCCTATCGTACATATCAAACCAGTACTCATCAATTGCGGTACGCTCTGTAGTGTACAAGTAAATACCAAGATCTCTAATTTCATCATTTCCTGTTACACTCCCCCAATGTATTAAAGCAGAATTAAACTGCATACTCTCGGAGGTCGACTCTTGGTCATTTCCTTGCGGAAATGTAGCAAAGCCATTTGCCCAACAGTGCCCTGCAAAAGGACTAAAACTTCTAAGAAAAGGATAATCGGGATCATTTCTGTTTGGAGAAGCAGCATCGCGAACAAGATGGTTTACCATTTCTCCCCAATCATTTGCCCAACCAGGTTGAAATTGTTCGATAAAAGCGGCTGAATGAATGAAGTAGCCCCAATGAAAGTGATGATCATTGATATTATTATCTTGCCCGTGACCCGCAGGGTAGCCTATCAAAGTAGACCAATCAGTATTGTAATAAAAAATGAATGCTACTTCAGGCGTTGAGGCTGTTAACCAGTCCTCCAATCTTTCCTTAACCGTTTCTATGATCAAATCCCGTGCTTCAGAATTAGCAATCTCATGAGCAATTCTCCCGGTTTGTATCAACCTATTCATAACCTGACCCTCATTATAGGAGTCAGTCCAGATGGCTAGTTGATTGTTTTCTATTTGAGATATTTTATTCTGTAACTCAGCTGGATTGTAGTACTGACTGTATTGACCCAAGGAAGGAAGTGTCGGGAGTATACCAGTAAAAATATTTTTAGTACTGAAACTATTGCCATCCAACATTTTTAATTCACCTCGAACGCTAATATACGAATATTCGTTCGGGTAGGCTGATTCATCTGACAGGTTATTCCATTGATGAGGTAGTAAGCCTTGCAAAACATTATTATATACACCCTCTTTTACATCAACTTCTATCAGATAATCAGTGTACATACAAGAATTATTTTCATTATAGTACCATTCTACAGAAGTATTTTGTGGGAACACGTAAGCATATTTTTGCAAATCATTAGCAACTGCATTTAAGTTACTAGTATTTTGCGGTAACATAACTAAAGACCAATAGTTGCTTCCATTTAGACTTGATGTGTATTTATTCCCTGACACCTGCCAAGTGCTACCAGTAGGCCCATAGATAGCAAAATCAGCACCATTTCTAGCATTTTCAATAATGATTTTCTCTCCATTCATAGAAACTTGACCTATATTGATTTCAATTTCAACAATAGAAGCATCATCTTTTGTAAAATAAACAAATGGCATTCCAATACCTGCCGTTGCTTTTAGTGAATTGTTCGAATCTGTCCAATCAAGAGTAACTGTCCAGTCTGTAAAATCGTATACTTTTGCTTTTGATGCACTCAACCCGGTTAAACCAACAATAATCGGCTCTTGATCATCAAATACTCCCCAAGGAATGTAACTAGTTACCAAACCAGAGTTAACTGTTTTTAATGCGAGAGGGTAATTAAAAAGATTGTTGGCATGATCATTTTTGATCACATAGCTCCACCAATCATTTGAAGGGGCATGTTTTTGAGCAGCTGGACCAGTTGTTTGAGGTTGCCCTGATGGATATCCATTTCTACCTGCTTCATCTGTCCCTGGAAAGGATTTTGTATAGCTCCCAGAGCCAACTTGAATGACCTGAGAGGAGCATACGCTTAAAAATAAAAGAATGTAGATAGCTGAATTTTTCATCCTTTAAATTAATTATTTATAGAAACCACAGGAATATAATATTATAATCTTAACATATGTTAAGAACCTAAAAACTTTAAGAATTTTATAAATCTTTATTTAATCAGCATATTGTTATTATTAAACTTCCACCTTCTAAATGACAGATATTTTTAGAATAAATAAATAAACATAAGATGATAACAACTTCCAATATTTCGATGCAGTTTGGTTCAAAACCTCTTTTTGAAAGTATATCCGTTAAGTTTTCGGATAATAATAGATACGGTTTAATTGGTGCCAATGGCTCAGGGAAATCTACTTTCATGAGGATTTTAACTGGTGAATTAGATCCTACATCCGGCACCGTATCCATTGATAAAAACAAACGAGTATCAAAGCTTAATCAAGATCAATTTGCCTATGAAGACATAAAAGTAATAGACTGTGTTATAATGGGACATAGCGCTCTCTGGAAAATTAAAAATGAGCGCGAAAGATTATACTCTCTTCCAGAAATGACTGAACAAGAGGGTATCAAAGTTGCAGAATTAGAAATTGAGTTTGGCGATATGGATGGTTACATGTCAGAGTCAAATGCTGAGGAACTGCTATTAGGACTAGGAATACCAATAGAAGACCATGAAAAACCAATGAGTTCTATAGCTCCAGGATTAAAATTAAGAGTCCTACTAGCACAGGCCTTATTTGGAGACCCTGGCATTCTGCTACTAGATGAACCCACAAATAATCTAGATATAAACACTATTCGTTGGCTTGAAAACACATTAAAGTACAAAGATTGTATGATGATTATCATATCACATGACAGGAGATTTTTAAACAGCGTATGTACCCATATGGCAGATCTTGATTATGGGGAAATCAGGTTATACAATGGTAATTACGATGACTTCATGATAGCCTCTACCCTTGCAAGAGAAACTATTTTGAATGAAAATGCTAAAAAGGAAGCCAAAATAAAGGAATTACAATCTTTTGTAAGTAGATTTTCAGCAAATGCATCAAAAGCTAAACAAGCTACATCAAGAGCAAATCAAATAAATAAGATCAAACTTGAAGATATTAAGGCATCAAGCCGCGTTTATCCATTCATTCGATTCAAACAAGAAAAAAAGGTTCATAATAAGGTTGTAGAAATTGAGAATATTTCAAAATCATATGATGATCTAAGGGTTATTGATAAATTTAACATGACTATTAATTCTAATGATAGAATTGGAATAATTGGCGAAAATGGTATTGGAAAAACCACACTAGTAAAGTGTTTAATTCAAGATGATTTTGCTGATAATGGTACGATCAAATGGTCAGATAATTGCTCAATTGGCTATTTTGCCCAAAATCATGGTGATGATTTTAAATCAGATATAACACTAATGGACTGGATGGCTCAGTATAGTCACAAAGAAGATGACTTGGAGACTATTAGAGGTACTCTTGGAAGATTATTATTTTCTCAAGATGATATAAATAAACCCGTAAGTGTATTATCTGGTGGAGAACAACGTAGAATGCTATTTGGCAAAATCATTTTACAAAGAGCCAATGTCATCATTCTAGATGAACCTACAAACCATTTAGATATGGAATCAATAGAAGCTCTTAATCACGCACTTGATATATTTGAAGGCACGGTAATTTTTGTTAGTCATGATAGAGAATTTATTTCATCTCTATCTACAAGACTCATTGAAGTAAAAAAAGAAAAGGTAATAGAACATAGCGGTGGATACGAGGCCTACAGGAACCAAATCACCGTAGCAGTATAGTTTTAATCAGATCCTCTTTCGGATGGTTGGTTAACAGCTTTGTTGAAAAGCCCATCATTATTACCATTATTAATAATTCGGTTTTCTTCTAGTTTTTCTAATTGACCGCCCTCTTTATAAAGAGGGATGCTTGTTTTAGATTTACTGTTCTTTATATTCAAGGAATTTATTTAGCTAAGCTGAAGTGATTTTTTATTCTTCATGTTCCAATTCGACAATTTTGCTAATCGATAATTAAAGCTATCACTCAAAGCCTGACGGCTAGCTTCTATAATATTTTTCGAGACACCGATAGTTGACCATGAATCATCTTCATATGCGCTTTCGATCAAAACTCTTACTTTAGCACCGGTACCCTCTTGCTCATTAAGAACTCGAACTTTATAATCAGTAAGTCTAACATCCTTCAGCTCTGGAAAGAACATAGCTAATGCCTTCCGTAAGGCATTATTTAAAGCATCCACTGGGCCATCTCCATCGGAAGCTGTATGTTCAATATCATCACCTACCAATACTTTAAGAGTGGCATCTGCTTTCTCAGTGCCGCTCTCATCGTAAGATATATGTACTTTTGAATCTAATACCTTAAAGAAAGGACTATATTCGCCAGATAATTCTCTAAGTATTAATTCAAGGGAAGCGTCTGCTGCTTCAAACTGATAACCTTCAAACTCAAGATCTTTTACTTTTGATACCAATTTACCAGTTATTTCTTTTGAGTCTTTGTATTTAATGTCAAGCTCATTAGCCTTAAAGCTGATATTGCTCTTACCAGAGAGATCAGAAACTAATACTCGTTGTTTGTTTCCAACTAGCTTAGGATCGATATGCTCGTACATATTACTATCTTTCATAACTGCACTAACATGAATACCGCCTTTATGGGCAAAAGCTGATTTTCCGACAAATGGAGCCTGAGTATCAGGATGCATATTCATAATGTCATATGTGAATTTTACGAGGCTTGATAAGCCCGTAAGATTAAGTTCAGTTTTAGTACTTTTATTCATTTTTAGCACAAGATTTGGCAATACAGTAGCAAGACTAACGTTTCCACACCTTTCTCCAACGCCGTTAATAGTACCTTGAACATGTAGAGCACCAGCAGATACTGCCATTAAAGTATTAGCAGCTGCAAGCCCACTATCATTGTGACAATGAACACCTATTGGTTGTTTGTATCTGTCCACAATTTTTTTGGTAGTATCATAAACGTAGTTTGGTAGCGAACCTCCATTCGTATCACATAAAACTAACGTATCTGCACCTCCGTTAACTGCAGCATCTAACATATCTAGAGCAAATGTTTCAGACTGGAGATACCCATCAAAAAAGTGCTCCGCATCAAAAATTACACGCACACCGTTTTTTGAGAGAAATGAGACGGACTGCTCTATTAATTTGGCGTTATCAATGTCAGATATACCTAAGCCATGTTTCGAATGTAGCTGCCAGGTTTTTCCAAAAATTGTCAGCGTTTTAACTTCAGTTTCTAGCAGAGCTTTTAAATTTAAGTCATTTTCAACATTAGATAATTTTCTGGCCGTTGATCCAAACGCGCATACTTCTGCCTGATTTAAACTGACAGAGTGAATTTTTTTGAAAAATTCCTTATCCCTTGGGTTACTTCCTGGCCAGCCTCCCTCAATTATATTTATTCCAAATTCATCAAGACGCTTTGCTAGTCTTATCTTGTCTTCTACAGATAGATTTACACCTTCACCTTGCGTTCCATCTCTGAGGGTAGTATCGAACAGCTCTATTCTTTTATCATTCATTTATAAGCCTTTATTTAAAATAACCATGGAAATGTTTTTTTGTGTTTTTGCTCAAAATTACTTATAAGATCTATGTCCTCAAGAGTCTGTCCTATTTCGTCTAATCCTTTTAGTAAAGCTTTCTTCCTGTATGGATCAATATCGAAGTATATATCCTGTTTATCAAGGCCAAATATAATTTGATTATCTAGATCAATTTTTAGAGAAAATTCATCATCCTCATCACACTTTTTAAACAAAGATTTTATTAAATCTTTGTTTAAAACAATAGGAAGAATCCCGTTTTTAAAGCAATTATTATAAAAAATATCAGCAAAACTTTCAGCTAAAATAGTTTTAATACCAAAATCTTTTATTGCCCAAGCAGCATGCTCTCTACTTGAGCCACAACCAAAGTTTTTTCCCGTTAGCAAGATAGAAGCCTTATCATAAGGTTTTTTATTTAATACAAAATTGTTATTTTTTTGTCTTATTGAATGATCATCTCCTGGTTCACCATATTCAAGATATCTCCACTCATCAAATAGGTTAACCCCAAACCCGGTGCGTGATATTGATTTAAGATATTGCTTTGGGATAATAGCATCAGTATCTATGTTATTCTTATCTAGTGGAGCTACGACACCAGAAAATGTTTTAAACTTATCCATTAGACACTCTCTATATCTGTGAAATGGCCAGCAATGGAAGCAGCTGCAGCCATAGCTGGACTTACTAGGTGGGTGCGACCACCTTGCCCCTGTCTTCCTTCAAAATTTCTATTAGATGTAGAGGCACACCGTTCACCAGGCTCTAGTCTATCTGCGTTCATTGCAAGACACATGGAACAACCAGGTTCTCTCCATTCAAAACCAGAACTTAAAAAGATATCATGTAAACCCTCACTCTCAGCCTGCCTCTTGATTGGTCCAGAGCCAGGTACAACCATAGCAAGCTTTATTGATGGGCTTATTTTTTTATTTTCCAAAACTGCTGCTGCAGCTCTAAGATCTTCTATTCTTGAATTAGTGCAAGACCCTATGAAAATTTTATCCAATTTAATATCTCTTATTCTAGTCCCAGGTGTAAGGTCCATATAATCTAAAGCAGATGCATATGTAATTTTTGCCTCCTCAGGAATTACTCCATCAATATCTGTAACCATTTCAGGCGAGGTACCCCAGGATACCATTGGGAGTACTTCGTTAGCATTGATATTAATAACCTTATCAAATGATGCGTTTTTATCTGAATTGAGTGTTCTCCAGTATAAAAGGGCTTTTTCTAGGTTCTTACCTGAAGGCGCGAAGTGCCTTTCTTTTAAATAACTTATGGTCTTATCGTCTACGCCAATTAACCCTGCTCTCGCACCAGCTTCGATGGTCATATTGCATACGGTCATTCTACCTTCCATGGATAATGATCTAATAGCAGATCCTCCAAATTCGATAGAATAGCCAGTGCCACCATCAGTGCCTATTTTTCCAATGATAAATAAAATCAGATCCTTTGCTGTTATTCCGTTTGATAGTTCACCATCTACGTTTATGAGCATAGTTTTAGATCGTTTTTGAATGAGGCACTGAGTAGCAAGCACATGTTCTACCTCCGAGGTACCTATTCCAAATGCAAGAGTACCAAATGCTCCATGAGTGGAGGTATGGGAATCTCCACAAACTATTGTCATACCAGGCAAAGTCAAACCTTGTTCTGGGCCTATAATGTGAACAATTCCTTGATCAGGATCATTCATTCCGAATTTTTTAACATTGAAATCGTTACAATTGTCTTCAAGGGTATCGACTTGTTTTTTAGAGACTGGATCATCTATACCTTTATCTCTATCTTTCGTAGGTATATTATGATCTGGAACAGCAAAATTAGTAGAGCTTCTCCACGGCTTTCTTTCAGAGAGTCTTAGACCCTCAAATGCTTGAGGTGAAGTGACCTCATGAATGTAATGCCTATCGATGTAAAGAAGATCAAACCCATTCTTATTTGATTTAACGCAATGGGCATCCCATATTTTATCGTATAGTGTTTTTGGTTCCATTTTTTTAGATATTAACTTGTTCTTCAATATAAAGTAAATACCTACTTTTTTTATCTCGCTCATATTGATTCAATGCATCAAGATAAGCCTTAACACTAGCCTTAATTGTATCTGTAGATGTTCCTTTTGATACGTAAAGTGTGTCATTTATAAAAAGACGAATAATTACTTCCCCAAATGCATCTTTGCCGCTGGTTATTGATCTGACCTTATAATCATGCAGTTTAATATCATAATCAAGCTTCAAGGCCCTTTTAATAGCTTTGAAAGATGCTGCAACTGGGCCATCACCAGTGGCAGACTCCTCAGCGATTGAATCTGAGGACTTAATCCTTATAGTTGCAGTAGGTATAGTATTTGTTCCGATGGCTACGTGTAGATAATCAAGTTCAAAAGCATTATTCTTTTTGATATTTCTATCACCCATTAAAATTCTTAAATCATCATCAAAAATTTCTTTTTTCTTATCAGCAAGCTCTAAAAACCTTTTATATACTTTGTTCATATCACTGTTAGACAGCTCATAGCCTAACTCTGCTAATCTTGACTGAATACCATGTCTACCAGAATGACGTCCGAGTATAATCTTACTTTTGTTTAAACCTACAGACTCAGGTGTCATAATTTCATATGTTTCTCTATTTTTCAAAAAACCATCCTGATGAATACCTGATTCATGTGCAAATGCATTGTCTCCAACGATTGCTTTATTTGCTTGAACGATCATGCCAGTATGCTTTGATACCATTTTGCTAGAATTATGAATCTCTTTTGTTTTGATATCAGTTTTATAAGGCCAATAATCGTTTCTTACATTTAGACTCATGACTATTTCTTCAAGTGAAGCATTTCCAGCTCTTTCGCCAATACCATTAATCGTACACTCGACTTGCCTTGCTCCAGATTTAATAGCACTCAAGGAGTTAGCTACAGCGAGGCCGAGATCATTGTGGCAATGCACACTTATAATTGCATCATTAATATTTTTTACTTTTTTCTTAACTACGTTAATCTTTTCTCCAAACTCTTCTGGCATTGTATATCCAGTAGTGTCTGGGATATTAATAACAGTAGCTCCAGCAGATATTACAGACTCGATCACCTCACATAAATAATTTATATCAGTCCTGCCAGCATCTTCGGGGGAAAATTCAACATCATCTGTAAAAGATTTTGCAAAAGAGACTGCATCAACAGACATTTGAATAATTGTATTTCTTTTTTCGTTTAGATTTTTTCCATATTTATCACCTGAAAATTTACCCATTATATGAATGTCTGATGTCCCAGCAAAAGTATGGATGCGATATTTTTCTGCACCCTTGAGAGCTTGATAAGCTTTTTTAATATCATTTTCAATGCAACGAGCTAATGCAGCAATGGTTGGACCATTCACCATATCAGCTATGCTCTCAACAGCTTGGTATTGAGCTTTTGAAGAAACGGGGAATCCTGCTTCTATGACATCAACATTAAGCTTGGATAGTTGTTTAGCAATCTCAATTTTTTCTTCAACCTCCAATGATGAACCAGGCGCTTGCTCCCCATCTCTTAATGTAGTGTCAAAAATGTGTATTTTTTCGCTCATTATCTCACTCTTTTAGTTTTTTACTATGGCCCTATATCTATCTATAATATTATCAGTAAAGTCAGTTGTCGACATAGCACGTTTTTCATCCATGATAATATCAATAGTACCTTCTCCATCTCCAAGCGAATCATTTACAGCTTTATAAATATCCGAAGATATATTTTTTTCTTTAAACGTTATACCAAGCATCATTGCTATGGATAAAATAGCCGCTATAGGATTTGCTAGATTTTTACCTGCAAGATCTGGCGCTGATCCATGTACTGGCTCATAAAGAGAATGTTTTTCACCTATACTTGCTGAAGGTAACATACCCAAGCTACCAGTAATCATCGCAGATATATCACTGAGGATGTCACCAAATAGGTTTTGTGTAACAATCACATCGAATTGTTTTGGGTTCTGGATAATTTGCATAGCGGCATTATCCACATACATATCTGATAGTTCTACATCTTTATAATCTTTATGCACCTCATGTACAATGTCTTGCCAAAACTGGGAGCTCTCTAATACATTAGATTTGTGAACAGACACAAGCCTTCCAGTCCTATTTTGTGCTAATTCAAAAGAAACCCTAGCAATTCTTTCTACTTCAGGCCGATTGTAAACTAGCGTGTTCCAAGCCCTTTCTTTATCAAAACCTCTTGGTTCACCAAAGTATATACCACCAGTTAATTCACGTACAATCATAATATCTGTATTTTCAATAATATTTGATTTTAGACTAGAAGAATCAATCAATGGTTTAAATATTGTCGCTGGTCTTAAATTTGAAAATAGATTTAACCTTTTTCTTAATCTAAGAAGTGCTTGTTCAGGTTTCTTGCTATGTTCAACATTATCCCATTTAGGTCCTCCTACAGCACCAAGAAAAACCGAATCAGCATCTAGACAATCAGATAAAGTCTCTTCAGTAAGCGGAATGCCATATTTATCAATAGATATTCCACCTATATATTTTTCTACAATTTCAAATTCTATATTATTTAAATCAGTAATAGCATTCAATATCTTAACGGCAGAAGATGTTATCTCTGGACCTATTCCATCGCCCGGTAATGTAATGATCTTAAATTTTTTCATATCAGTTTTTAACATTTAATTACTTTATCCTTGAGTATTAACAATGAAGTAGAAATAATCTGCTTTTTGTAGTGCTTATTTAAGTTTTTAGTTATTACTAAGCTACTAAAAAAGCGTACGTAATAATCAGGGGAAGAATCACATTACCCAACAGGTAAATATCTAGAAACCTTTCAATGGAAAAAAGCGTTGTACCAAAAGAATTGTTTCTATTTATATTATAAATTGGTTTCATAGTAATGTGTTCTTATATGATTGTAATAAATGTTATCCTCTTAAATTAAAAATTAATTTTTTATACGCAAATAAATAATATTTTAAAGTGTAGTAATGTAAACACTTGAAAATTTTATTTAAAATTGTTTTAAAATATATTAAAATCTGTTTAGTAATTTTTAACTATATCTACCATATATTTTAACAATTCCAGGTTTTTTCAAAAAATAAATTAAAAAATTAAATTTCTATGTGTGGAATATTCACTACTTACAATACTAGCAGTAAATGGGACTCTGTAGAGAAATCTTTTAAAAAGATCTCGTATAGAGGACCAGACTCTAGTCAACATCTACATATTAATAAAAAACTAACAATGGCTTTTCATAGGCTTGCTATAATGGGTATTAGTGATTCTGGTAACCAGCCAATGAAACACCCTAAAGATGATTCTCTTACTTTAATATGCAATGGGGAGATATATAATTACAAAAAACTTGCTGATAAGTATGGTTTTAAGCTCACTACTGGTTCAGACAGTGAAATAATATTACATCTGTTTAAAGAAGTTGGCATTGAAGGCACAGTGAAAGCGCTTGATGGAGTTTTTATGTTTGTGCTATATGATGAAAAAAATGATATCTTGTACGCTGGTAGAGATCCTATCGGAGTCAGACCTGGGTTTATCAGTCAAAGTGGGGATGAAGTTTTTATATCATCAGAAGCTAAATCTCTAATTGGAATTGCTAAAAATACAGTTCCCTTTCCTCCTGGATCCTGGTGGTCATCCAAGGATAGTGAGAGATTCAATAAATATTTTTATTGTAAGCCTGATACTCAAACCAACGATAGCCATATTGATATATTGCAAAATATAAAAAGTCTACTAAAAAATGCTGTTACAAAAAGGCTCATGTCTGAAAGAGAGATTGGCTGTTTACTTTCAGGTGGTCTTGATTCTAGCTTAATATCAAGTATTGTAGCAAAGAATTATCCTGGTGATAAGTTAAATACTTTTTCTGTTGGCATTGAAGGGAGTGTTGACTTGGAATATGCAAAAACAGTTGCAGATTTTATAAAATCAAAGCATCATAGTATTCAAATAATTGAGAAAGACTTTTTGGATGCCATTGAAATTGTTATTTATAATATAGAATCATATGATACAACAACTGTCAGAGCAAGCGTCGGAAATTATCTTGTTTCCAAATACATCAGAGAAACCACAGACTGCAAGGTCATATTTAATGGTGATGGAAGCGATGAAGTTTGCTGTGGATATTTATACTTGCGAAATGCTCCTAGTTCCCAAGAACTGCAATCTGAGAGTGAAAGATTAGTAAGTGAGCTTTACTTTTTTGATGTTTTAAGGTCAGATAGAAGCATAAGTTCTAACGGATTAGAGGCTCGTACTCCCTTCTTAGATAAGACTTTTGTAAAATATTATCTTTCTATTCCTTCAGAGCTAAAGGTTTTCAATTCAAGAGATAGAATTGAAAAATATTTACTAAGAAAAGCATTTGATAATGGAACATACTTACCAGATGATGTCCTATGGAGGAGAAAAGTAGCTTTCTCTGATGGTGTAAGCTCTCAAAAAAAATCTTGGCATAAAATCATTCAAAATCATGTTGATAGTAAAATATCTGATGAGGAATTTTTTAAAGCTAAAGATACAATTAGCCACTGCCCCCCTATTTTAAAGGAAAGTTATTATTACAGAAAAATATTTGAATCTTTTTTTCCTGATAGTGAAAAATTAATCCCTCAATTCTGGATGCCTAAGTGGACAAGTGTCATAGATCCATCAGCTAGAGAATTACAAAATTATCAAGAGTAAACTAATAAACTTCGCATTAGCGCCATAAAACCTTGGTATTACTATTGGGAATAAAAAAGATTGCTTATTTTACATAAATAGTAAAGAGTTCCTTTTATATTAGCATTTATAATAATTTTTTGGTTTGGACTAATTAAGACCTAAAACTGTGCCAATCACCATTAATAGCGATGGTTTGACCATTTTGCTGAATATTAATATACATGGTATTATTTTTTTGATTAAAACATACACCAGCAAGTTCAGCGCCTGTATAACTGTTTTCCGCAATTAAATAAACAGAACCATCTGGTTTAATACCCCATAAGCGGTCAATATCTGGGTTATCTTCACAAACAATAAGATCTCCCCAAGGTGCAACTGTTAAGTTGTCAGGCATATTTATCATATCCTTGCTAGACATCTCAAACCATAGTTCTAATTTTGCCTTTGATTTTGTAGTTGGGGTTAGTTTCCATATCTGGCCTTTACGATATTTCCCACCATTTGTACATGTAAAATAAACAGAATTTCCATCAGAAGTTATACCCTCACCTCTTGCAAATAATGTAGCTCCCTTATCATAACCAATTTTTCGTAAAATATCGTCTACAGGGTCTGGATCATCAAGCTTCACCCAATCTATATTGAATTCCTCACCTGTTGAAATATTATCCCTTTCCCAATTTCGGGAATCTTGATGCTTTATTTTTAAAGCGTATAAATCACCATCATTAAGAGAGTTTTTTTGATTGGGTATAAATTTATATAATAACCCATCACTTCTATCTTCAGTTAAATATGCGCAACCATATCTGTCAAATGCAACAGCCTCATGACTAAACCTACCCATACATTTCAAAGGGACTGGCTCCTGCAAATAATCTTTTTTAGGATCAACTTCAAATACATATCCGTGAGATATATTCTCTTTTTTATTTAAACTAGTATTCTCCTCGCAAGTCAACCAAGTATTCCATGGGCTTGGTCCTCCAGCGCAGTTGGTCATTGTACCACTTAAACTAAGATACTCTTTTACAATTTCATTAGTATTATCGTTGATAAGTAAATTTGTGGTGCCTCCAAAAGCAGTTGGGTCATAATGATTTTTACCTAGCGACATGGCGCTTTTCTTAGGGTTTTTAAAAGGCCCCATTAGTTTTCCACTTATTCTACCTAATTCATGATTTCTAACAAGAACTGTGTGATTAGAATCAACAGAAAAAGCGGCCATTCCATCTGCATTACCCGGAACGCGATTACCATCAGACATTAAACTTCCTTTTGTTGATATAATCTCATAAGATAGTGAATTATGTAAATCTAAAATCCTATTGGGATCCTTTGACAAATAATTCCTAATTAGTGATGATTTTGAAGCATGCAGTATTGTTTGTAAAGAACCAGATAAAGCATAGGCAGAAAAAATTCCTGAAATTTGTAAAAATTTTCTTCTCTCCATACTCCAAAATAATTATCCTTAGCAATAAAAAACCAATATTTAAAATTTATTATTTAGATTTAAATTTAATGGCTATTCAAGTTTGCTTTTGGAAAAGGGGGTTGTACTCAAATGAATCTTGAAATGAAGTTAATAATTTAAATTGTTTAAGAAATTTTTATCAAAGTTGATTATTATGCCACGCTGTAGCACGACTCATATTGTTAGTAATTAAATTGCTTGCTTACGTTTTTTTGAATCTTATTTCAAGAGCAACATTTTTTTAGTCTGGGTAAAACTCTTGGCTTGAATAGTGTAAAAATACATACCTGCGGAAACTGGTTGGTTTAAGTTATTTGTTCCGTTCCATGCTACTGATTTATATCCAGATTTTTGAAATGTATTTACCAACAATTTTATTTCGCGTCCAGTGATATCGTGTATGACCAATGTTGTGTAGCCATCCTCCAAGGTAAAGTAATTAATATTTGTTGTTGGATTAAAAGGGTTTGGGTAATTAGATAATAATTTAAAATTATTTAAAACTGTTTTATCTTGATTTGTTGAAAGCGAGCCGTTAGGAGCATTTGGTGATGGGCTACCAAATGTCCATGCGGCAAATCCATCAATTTCCCTACCATATGACAAATCAGAGTTTTGCTGGTCAAACGTTATTTGGTCAATAATAGTAAAACCATCATTTGTAGAAAGAGTTAATGTCTCACCAGATGATGAAAGTTTAAAATTAGCATGAAGATTACCTTGCACACTATTATCATCACACCAAATTAATAAATAACCCTCAGATGGTATGATACTAGCGGAGTCTGGGAATCTCCATTTAGTTAAATCTGTAACATCATCAGATAAAAAACAGTTTGAGAGATCCATTGATTCACTAGATGAATTAAAAATTTCAACCCAGTCATCAAATTCTCCAAATTCATCTTGGTTTGTAGTGCTATTAATAGCTAAAAGTTCATTAATCTTGATGTGATCAGCCAAATACTGAGGAACATCAAATGGATAGTCCAAATCATTAAATGTATAATATCCACCAATATCCGATATTGTTCCGTCGTTATCTAACTGCAAGCTGGGATCACCTGAATTAATGCAAGGAGAATTAGGCATCAGTTCCAAGTTATAATATTCTTTATCTATGAACTGCGGATCGTCTAATATATTGCCCTGTCCACTAATTATTTCAGTATTACTTAAGCTGTAATTAACTGATATATTTGATAATTCATCTTTGTAAATAGGATTTCCTAACCGTTGGTACATTAGAGTATTTTTGACATGAATGATCCCGCCACCTAAACCAGAATTTTTTTCAAAAGCTGAAATAGATGTATCGTTTCGAAAAAAGGTATTTTTGATAACATCTGCTGTAGAATTATCTTTTACAGCAATTCCTACTTTACTACCAACTATTACATTAGATTTTAGTGTAACCGTTGATCCTTGCCCCACTGATACGCCTTTATCGCCAGAATTATATATCAAATTATTTTCAATAAGAATGTTTGATGACATTTCACCAATGTCAATGCCATCGCTATTAAATCCTATAAAATTATATATTCTATTTCCATTTACTATCCCATTAGTTACTCCATCTAGATCAATAGCATCTGTATCTATGGCATTTGAACCAAAAAATGTATTACCCTTGATATAGGCAGTACCATTTTTTACGTTGATAAAATCGCACGTGAATTCACAATAAATATCATTATCTCTTAAATCGATAGATCCACCATTTATATATATCGGGAAAAGAACATCTTCTATCAAGGTATTTTTGATTATTAGATTCGCATCTTTACCTGATATTGCGCCATATTGATAAGTAGGATCTACACCCCTAGATGCTCCAGATAAATGAAGATTATCAATTTTAGATGTATCAGAAACATTATTAAAACAAATAGCTCCCCACCTATATCCATTTACAGAAGTATTACTATTAATAATTGTAACAGGGTTATCATTAGTCCCACTTATTAACAACCTGCCATTAACAATGATATTACCTTCAGGAGGCATTTTTATAAGCGTGCCCTCAGAAAGAGAAAGAGTAATTCCTTGTTTAATTACAAGATCATTTAAAACAACATAAGACTGATCACTTAGATTTACGTTCTCAAACAATGTATCAGGCAGAATTATATCATTAGATAACTGAAATAAAGCAGTTAAAGTAGAATTATCATTGAATGACATCGATATATATGATGAATCTGAAATTCCTTCCCATCCAATGAATTCATAACCTGGGTTTGGTATTGCAGCCAATTCTATAGGAATATCTTTAAAATACTTTGCTTCATTATTTTGATAATTTGAATTAACATCATTAACTAGCACTTTGCCAGAATTTTGAGGTGTTACTGAAATATTTAAGTTTAAAGTGCCATAAAGATTTAACTCCTCGTCAATTTGTTCGAATACAAAATCAGATCTATCCATTGCAAATTCTTTTATTTCTAAAAGCTCATCGACCCATTCATCGTAAGATTCAATACCGCCAGTTTCAGACCATTTTTCTATATGATTGATTATTTCACTATTAATCACATTAGATAAACTATCAACTATATTTTCAATTCGACTTGGAGCAAAAGTACTATTGAGGTGTGCAGCCGATCTTTGAGCAAATTTTTCTTTAAAAACCTGATTTTCTAAGAGCAGGCCGAAAAGTTCGTAATCTTCTATCAGGTTGTCAATAAGGTTTCTAAAAATATTAGAATAATTAAAACCTCTATCAAGATCTACTATTAGCCACTGCCATTTGCTACCATTACTTTTTTCTTTCCACCATTCCCTATTATGTTCCCAGCTTGTGTTTGCAGCATAAGCAGTTAAAAATACATGGTCAATAAAACTATTAACATTTAAAAGTGAATCAATCAATATCCAACCATTAGCATTAGATATATTGCTACTAGACATAATATTTATCATAGCATTGTAATCGATTAAATCGCCCTCAACTACCAATAGTTCCACCCCAGATAGTGTTTCAGTATATTCTAGATGATCTATGTTGTCGCCATTTACATTAAAATTTTGGGTAAAATAATTTTTATCAAACTTTTCTCTTATGTTATATATACCCCAATAATCTCCATTTAAGTAGAGCGATGATGGTGTATATGCCATGTAGCCACAATCCATCATACCATTGGCTATACTTTCAATCATTGGATCACGAATAAGTGTCTCCTCCCAATCATCACCGCCATTTCGGAGTACGATTCTGGAAAAATTAGCGATTGGTTTATTTTCAAATAATTGATAGTAGATTGCATCTTCTCCAAACCTGCCTCGGGTATATATTGTAAACGGCTTTTGGGGTTTAATCCATATATTTAATCCACCTAATCTTGCACCTGCATCTATTTCATATGATGTATTTATACCATCTTCAATGTAATGTATTGTTACGGGTATTTCTCTTTGTTTGTATTCATTGCTATAAATTCCAATGTCATCACCCCATAAAAAATCTGGTTCGACAATTAAAGACATAATTGGGATTGAATTTTGTGATGAAATAAAATAAGTGTATGTGGAAATTTTCCCAGGAAGCTTATTTGGTTCGATCGCTCTTGACCTTACGATAGTATTACTATTTATCAAAATAGGACTGGTATAAATATTTGAATTTAGAACTGGTTTAGAGCCGTCAATAGTATAGTAGATAATGGATTCTTGGTTGGTTGAACTCAAAATAATGGCCTGGCTATTATTATAAACTCCAGATTCCAAGTTCGAGTTTACTTCCCCTGATGTAAGCGGAATTTGTAATTGATATATATCATTTGAGAATCCAGGAGTTGGTCGCCCATAGTAACCCCAGATTTCAGATTGATGATTTCTACCATAAGAAACGTCAGAAATTTGCTCCCCAAAAGATACAGAGTCTATTAAATTAACTACACCGAAATAAAAAGCCTTTAGTTCAAGGTCAAAACTTTTATCAGAACTTGAACTAGATGATTGATGCACCTCCACAGCAACCACATTCTCTCCCTCATGGATCAAATCTGCATCTATGTACCATTCATAAAATTTTTCTTCATTTGAAAAACTCACGGTAGAAATTGCTTGAGTCTGAAACGATATTTCCCCTATCGGCATATTATCTCTAATGATCTCATTTCCATTTAAATAGACTAGAACACCATCGTCCCTAAGAACTTTAAATCTTAATGATTGAAGTCCATCGCTATTATCTACATTTATAACTTTTCTAAAATATGTGGTAATATATTTTTCATCGGAGTCTGGTCCAAAATCGACAATAGTCGCCTCATCACCATCTCCATATCCAAGCTCAGCATAGCCAGCGCTCCAATCTGCATCATAAAAGTCTAGGTTCATCCAATTTACGTCTGGGTAAATTCCAGAATCATAATATTTCCAAGAATCGCCTTTTTGTATAAATGTTAATGAGTCAGCTTGTTCAGCCTTGAATAATCCTATTTCCTCCCCCTCTTTACTAAGTTTAAAGTTTGTATGATAGTTTTTTGTAATAAAATCATCCCATGGCCAATATGGTCTAGTATGTAAAACATTTGGACGTTCATTAAAACCATCTGCCCAAAATAATAGATATGAATTTGCCTCTATGATTGTGTTTTCAGGTATTTTCCATTTTAAAGGTGTATCCAAATCATCAGTTAGAAAATGATTAGATAAATCTTGATCTATTGAATCTCGATTATATATCTCTATCCAATCTGAAAAATCATCAAAATCGTGCATCTCTGGATTAGTAACATAATTTGAGGCAAGAAACTCATTAATTCTTATTGACTGCCCAGTCAAAGAGTATTCTAAAAGGAAGAAAATGATAATTATAAATTTTAAATACACTCTTAAAATTATTTTTTATATTATAATTTAACAACTAAACATCACTATCATTTATAATTCCTCTCTATTAAATGTACCTAACAAACAATTAATTTATTTATTTCAATCTGTTCTATTATAATATTATTTTGATTGTTGGCCTTTTTTATACTATATTTGCTTATTGAGCGATTTGAGCGATTATGAGTACAGATAAATTAGATAAAAGATTAACTGAATTATTAATTATTGTAGAAAAGACACTTCATGTGACTATTTTGTTCATAGTACTGTATCTCTGTGGCTTTGAAATATACAGTATGTATACTAGTGCAACCGTTAGTGTAGCAAGTGTGATGCTTTTATTCATATATCTAGAGTTAATTCAAATGATACAGATTTATTTCAGTTCTGGGAAGATACCTGTGCGTTACCCATTATATATTAGTATGTTTAGTATAGCTCGTATCATCAGCTTTGAAAACATTACAGGTTCTGATGCTCTATACTACAGCGGAGCTATATTGATGGTAGGTTTAGCTCTACTTTCCTTAGCTGGTCGTAGGTATATAAGGGAGTTAAAACCTAATTAAATATACCTATGCATGAATTAGTTTCCTTATTTGCAAATGGATTAATAGTTGGATTCATTTTATTTCAAGTAGGAATTAACACTGCAGTAATATTTACAAAATTAAGTCCTGATAACGCTAGCGTAGTTTTAAGGACAATTTTTCCAAAGTTTTTTTTATCCATATTTCTCTTTTCGCTCATTTCTTTTATTTCATTGTATTTATCTAGTAATGAAGGATTTGTAGTGTTCACTTCTATTGCCACAATTATTTTAGCTGGAGTTTGTTATTTTTTAATTCCTGTCACAAATAATGCTAGAGACAAGGGCAATGGTAGATTATTCTCTATCTACCACAACATAAGTGTTTTTTCTACTCTACTTATTCTTATTAGTAACCTGATCTCTTTTTTTAGCTATCAAGTCTACTAAAATTGGATGCTAAATTCTGCTCTACTGGAGTTGATACAAAGCAAAATTGTGTAAACTTTTAAAGTTTTAACATTTCAACTATTAAACAAAAAACCCCACTTACAGTGGGGTTTCTCGGCGAGTACCCGGGGCCGGACTCGAACCGGCACGTCCTTACGGACAACAGATTTTAAGTCTGCAGTGTCTACCAATTCCACCACCCAGGCAATAAACTTT